>ERZ836829.84-NODE-84-length-150968-cov-13.349837_pt1 | contig 150968 bp, 141 predicted proteins | sample MGYA00519574_ERZ836829 | MGnify/ENA primary metagenome ERZ836829 (study PRJEB31850, sample SAMEA3708808) | human gut metagenome | biome: human gut; feature: human-associated habitat; material: faeces | place: China | collected 2014 ...
GTAATTACTATAATGATAAAAGCATTGTTGAAAATAACGCTCGTGCAGACAGATTGTTGCGTCGCTTGCGTCAATGGCAGGCACAAAACGACGAGGTTATTTCCAAAGAAGATTGGGAAGACCAGGACCTTAAAAAATATTCTATCATATATGACTATTCTAGTAATGTGTTTTATGCAGGTAGGACTTGGTGGATGAGAGGGCCGAATAATATATACTTCAAATCAAGAGAAAAAGCCGAAGAGGCTATTGAAGTATTCAAAGATGAACTGCTATGGTATTTTACCGAGTATGTTCAGAGATTAGACGAGGTACAAAATGGTTAAAGAACAATTATGTTGGGCGTGTCAGAAAGCTTGCGGCGATTGTTCGTGGAGCAGTTGCTTTCAACCTGTGGAGGGTTGGACTGCTGAAAAGGTACACCGCAAGACATACGATTCGTATAGAATAACAAAGTGTCCGGAATATGTACCGGATAAGAAAGCATAGGGGGAATTAATTTGACAAAGGAAGAGCTAAAACAGTATCGCAGTATTGTAGCGGAATTAAACGAGGTAAATGACAGAATAAACAGTAGTACAGTACACGGAACTGTCACAGGCTCTGACAGTGAGTTCCCGTACGTTAAACACTGTATTTCTGTATCGGGCGTTGAGCCAACGCGAAAGAACGAGAATGATATTATATTACGTCAACGATTGGAATGGCAGAAAAATAAAATTAAGTCGTTTGTTGACAGTATATTAGACAGCGAAACACGTCGTATATTCCGATACAGATACATAGACGGTACTGTAATGCCGTCATGGCAGTGGATAGCGTTCAAAATGGGTGGTGGCAATACTGCCGACGGGGTAAGAATGAAACATAAAAGATTTTTAAAAAAAATATAAAGTTGTTCGTTTTGTTCGTTTTTCTTATGTTATAATTTATAATGCGAAAAGAATGAGCAAACAAAAAATAATGCAAAACATATATACAGTGCAATATTTTGTGTTCTATATCTTACCGCTCGTTATTTTCGTAAAAAGGTAGTGTATCATCGTGAGATGATGGGTGAATATCTCGTGTGATTGGTGGGAATAGGGATATTAATTTTTTTGGAAATTTATTCTTTGTAAAAAAGGAATTTTGTGTAATGTTGTCGAATTATATACACAAATACTATTTTACGGAGGATAAAATTATGGCAAATATATCAGTATCAATACATACATTTAACATTGAAGAAATTTCAACAGGAGAAAATAAATATAAAATAAAAAAAGAGTTGAATAATAAGATTGCAAAGCAAAATGATATTTTTGAGATAATAAGAACATTTTGCAAAAGATATGGACAATATGAAGATGATGAAATAAAATCGTCTGTATTTAAAATATCGGAAGAATCATTTACAGAAGAAAAGAACGAAGAAACAGGAAATGTTTTTAGACATATGATTCTGAGAGTGAAAACTGGGGAATATGGCTTTACAACTGATCTTGTAGATCCTAAGAAAAAGGAAGAAGTATACAAAAAGGATTCAGATTTAGCTGAAGTAAAACCTTTTTTTGTGAATATTGTAGTGGACAAAAGAAAAAATATACAAAAAGGGTTTATAATATTTCAAAATGTAGGTATATATTCTGTGAAAACTGTATTTAAAACATATTTTTCAGATTTTTTGAAGAGTTACAATACGCAGACATTGCAATATAAATTTAATATAGGTGTAGTTACGCCTAAACATTTTGCATTACAATTATTAAATGAATATGAAGTGAAAAATTTAAAGTTAGTTGCATATAATAAACCTATGGATTCAGCAGATAAATTAGATTCTGATTTTGCATATGCTGAAGAAGAAAGAATTTATAGAAAATTTTCCAAAATAAAAAAAACTGTAAAGAAAATATGTGAATATATAAATAGAGAGCGCGATATTACAGATATTATTGAGATTGAGGGATTTGAGTATGACAATATAAAATTAGAGTTGGATCTTGGCGGAGGGAAAGTAAGAACTTTAGATTTAGGTAAGATAGATAAGGCCGTTATGAAACTGAATTTTAAAGATTCGGATATAAAAGGAATAGATGGTCATGCAGATATGGATAAATTAAAAAAGGAAGTTGAAAGCATATATGAATTGTATAGTAAGAATATTAATTTAGTATATTTGAAGTGAGGAATGATATGGATATTGTACGAAGTCTTGTTAAATTGCTACCATATATTTTAGTTTTGGTTGCCTTAGTAATTTTATTAAAACAGACAATTTTAAAAAAAGGTAATTTTTTTGATGTTGATCAAATATTGGAGAAATATATTGGTATTTTTAAAAATAAGTCAGCAAAGATGTTTATGTTTAAGATATATATATTGTTAATTATAATTTCTGGAGGTATAACGTATATAAAAATTATAGATAAAGATCTAATAGATACTATAACTTTAATTGTTTCTGTTTTAACAACAGCATTTTTTGGCTTTGTACCAATTTTGGAAGGATTAAAATTAAAAACTGAGAATGCCAAAAAAGAGAAAAACGACACAAATAGTTTGTTAATGTTTGAAATATTACTTAATACAGTTATTTTGATTTTGTGCTTTGTATATATGTTTATACTACCTGAAGATTTATACAGCATTACCTGTGAAAAAGAACTGATTTTTAGAATATTGAGTTTTATAATATATTATTTTGTATTTATATTGCTAATACATGTTTTAATGATACTAAAAAGAGTTAGATTATTAATATTAACAGATAATGAATAATTTAAAACACACCTAATCGGGTGTGTTTTTCTTATGGGATAAAACAGGAGGTGATAAGAGTGACTGAAAAGCAAAAGTTGTTTTGTGAGGAATATTTGATTGATTTGAATGCAACGCAAGCGGCGTTAAGAGCAGGATATTCGGAAAAGACGGCGTATTCGATTGGAAATGAAAACTTGAAGAAACCTGAAATTCAAGAATACATACAAAAACGGCTGAAAGAGAAAGAGGACGCTCTTATCGCCAAACAAGATGAGGTATTGAAAACGCTTACGGCTGTTATGCGACGTGAGAAACCCGAAACGGTTGTTGTGACGTGTAAAGCACGTAAATCACACTATGACGACAAGGGCAAGAAAGTCACTGACGAGGCGGAGCAACCGATATGTGTTGAAATACCGACAAAGGTGTCGGACGTAAACAAAGCGGCGGAAATGTTGGGTAAATACTACGCATTGTTTACAGACAAATTAAACGTTGACGGTGATATGGACTACAGCATTAAGATTGATTACGGTGGTGAGGACGAATGAACAACATAACAGTACCGTTCAATCCGATATTCAAACCTGTACATCAATGCAAGAAACGTTACGTTGTAATGAAAGGCAGTGCCGGAAGTGGCAAGAGTGTTGATACCGCACAACTGTACATATTGCGTTTAATGCGTGACAAGGGACGTAATCTTGTATGTGTGCGTAAATCTGATATAACAAATCGTGACAGTACATTTGCCGAGCTTGAATCAGCCATAAACCGTATGGGCGTTGGCAGAGCGTGGAGAGTTACGCAAAGTCCGTTGTCGTTCACCTGTATAAACGGCAACAAGATTATATTTCGTGGTGTAAACGATAACAAGCAACGTGAAAAACTGAAATCAATCACATTTGCAAACGGTAAGTTGACCGATGTATGGATTGAAGAGGCTACGGAGCTTGTGCAACAGGATTTTGAAATTATAGATGACCGTTTGAGAGGTGAACTCCCCGACGGTCTTTTTTATCAGATAAAATTGACATTTAACCCTGTATCGTCAAGTCACTGGATAAAGAAAGTGTTTTTCGATATACAGGACGATAATGTACTGACACACCAAAGCACATATTTAAGCAATAGGTTTTGTGACGACGCATACAGACAACGTATGCTACGTCGTAAAGAGGTTGACCCTGAGGGCTACAGAATTTACGGCTTGGGCGAATGGGGCGAAACAGGCGGATTGATATTCTCGAACTATCGCATTGAAGAATTTGATACAGATATGAGCCGTTTTGACGCTATGGCAATAGGACAGGACTTCGGATTTAATCACGCAAATGCTATATTGACGTTAGGTTATAAGGACGGCGATATTTACGTTTGTAATGAACTGTATGTACACGAAATGGATACGACCGAAATTATCACTAAAGCTGACGGGAAGTTCAGCAAAAGTCTTGCAATGTGGTGCGACAGTGCAGAGCCGGACCGTATAAAAATGTGGCGAAAGGCAGGCTATCGCGCAAGGGCAGTTGTTAAAAATCCGAACAGCATACAATCGCAGATTGACTGGTTAAAAGGCAGAAAGATACATATTCATCCGTCTTGCGTGAATGTAATCAAAGAGATACAGCAATGGCGTTGGCGAGTTGATGAAAAGTCGGGCGAATATACTGACGAACCTGTCAATGTATTTGATGACGCAATGGCGGCGTTGAGATACGGCGTTGAGAGTTGGCGCAAGGATAAGAAAGCTAAAATCTATTCAAGAGAGGAGTACGGAATATGATAATTGATGAAGATATAGTCGCAGGCGGTGTGACACCGTTTATCATAACAAAATTGATTGAACGGCACGAGCGAGAGCGACAGAGATACCGATTATTGCACGATTACTATATGGGCGATCACCGCATTTTAAGCCGCAGAAAAAGAGGTAAAAACGTGGCAAACAACCGCATAATGTGTAATCACGCAAAGTACATAACGGATATGACACAGAGTTATCTTGTCGGCAATCCCGTAACATATGCGGTGTCGGACGAATACGATATTGAGGCAATCAAAAACGAATATTTGGAACAGGATATGCCGAGTGTGGACAGTGAAATCGTAAAGAATATGAGCATTTACGGCAAAGCATATGAACTGATTTATGCAGATGAAAAAAGCAAGCCGAGAAGTGTCCGATTGGACCCGGAGCATACATTTGTATGTTACTCACAGTCGGCATTTGAAAAGCCATTGTTTGCGGTGTATTACTACAAGAAATACGACCTTGACGGCTACTGCACAGGCAGTATTTGTCGTGTGTATGATGAGTCGTTTATATATACATACACAGGTCTTGACAGCTATACGGCATTGTCATTGCAAAATGTTGAACCGCATTACTTTTTTGATGTACCTATTATCGAATACAGAAATAATACGGAAATGCAGGGCGATTTTGAACAGCTTATAACGCAGATTGACGCATACAATGTGTTGATGTCAGATAGAATTAACGACAAAGAGCAATTTGTTAATTCGCTGTTGTTTTTGTGTAACTGCGACCTTGACACCGAACAGGCAAAAAAATTATTGGTAGAACGTATTTTAATGGGTGACGGTGACGCAAAGGCGGAGTATCTGTCAAAGGTGCTGAACGAGGCTGATACAAAGGTGTTGCGTGACGACATCAAGGACGATATACACCGTTTGTCACACGTTCCCGACCTGTCGGACGAAAGTTTCGGCAACAACTTGTCGGGTGTGGCGATAAAGTACAAGCTGTTGGGATTTGAACAGCACGTCAAGAACAAAGAACGTAACTTCGCTAAGACGTTGAGAAAACGTTTGGAGATTTACAATAATTTCTTAGTGACATTAAATGCAATGAAAGAAGTGCCGTCGCACAGAGTTGACATTGGATTTACATATAACTTGCCTGCAAACGAACTTGAAATAGCGCAGATGATTAATTATCTCAAAGGTCTTGCGTCTGACGAAACATTATTAGAGCGTTTGCCGTTTATAACAGACGCAAAGGAAGAAGTCGAAATCGCACGCAGAGAGCAAGCGGAAAAGTCCGCCGAGGATATGCGTATCGCTGAAAGTTCGGCAAGGAAAGTAAACTACAATGAAGAGTAAGGCATATTGGGTAAAACGTGCCGTTGAAGTCGAAACATATTTACAATCGCAAGCGGACAGCGTTAAGGACGGTGTAATTAAGGCATATGAGCGAGCAATCAAGAATGTAAACAATGACATTGAGAAAACATTTAAAGCCTATATTTCAACTGATATACCCGAAAAAGAGGCACGTCGGCTGATGAGCATAGCCGACAGCGACAAACAGTACGAAGAACTGCTTGAACTGTACGACGAAACAGACGACAAGACAGTCAAAAAGGAAATTCTAAACCGCATAAATGCACAGGCATACGGTGCGAGAATTAGCCGATTAGAGGGACTGAAACGTAATGTATATATTTACTTTAGACACGTTGCGAATGAGGCTATAAAGAAACAAAAGAAACTGTATGACAGCGCGGTAAAGACGGCTTATTATACGAATATTTTTGATACCGCACAAGGATTGAATTGCGGTATTGATTTTTCACTCATTCCGCAAAGAGCGGTTAATATGGTATTAAGAGAGCCGTGGCACGGTCACAATTACAGTGAAAGAGTGTGGATACACAATGACAGATTTATAAATGCAGTCGGACAAACGATTGAGGACGGTATTATAAGCGGTCACAGTGTAAGCCGTATGACCGATAAGCTGATTGATTACGTCAAAGATACTGCACCGGGTGGAATACGAACATCAGCCGAAACACTTGTGCGAAGTGAAACGGCGCATTTTATGAACCAAGGTCAAAAGATGGCGTATGAGGAAATCGGTATAAAACAGTATCGTTTTGTTGCGGCACTGTCTGAATTGACGTGTGACAGGTGCGGAAGTCTTGACGGTAGCGTGTTTGATACCGACAAAGCCGTTGAGGGCGAAAACTTCCCACCGATACACCCACGTTGTCGGTGCGTTACGATTATGGCAGACGTGAATTTAACAAGCCGTATCGCCCGTGACCCACTGACGAGCGAAAATTACAAGGTTGACGGAAGTATGACGTTTGATGAATGGAAAAACAGTTTGTCGGACGAACAGAAAAATGCGTTAAAATATGTTGCAAATAGTGAAAAACGTGGTATAATAAAAAGTGAAAAGAGGTTATCGGAGTTAGGAACATTCAGAAAGAATATTGTTTCCAGTGCCGATATGAGCAAAGAATATAAAAAGGCGATAAAAGAAAAGTTTTCACACGGAAGTACAACAGCAAAAAAGGTGTTCAACAAGTATGTAACAAAAAATGCGGTAGCTGACGGCAAATATATAAATACTCCGTTTTTTGAACCGAGTACAGGCAAAATTTATATGAATTATGCCAACGATTTAACAAATGACAGAGGTTCGTGTGTAACGTATTTTCACGAACACGGACATTTAATTGATTGTGCAATGAGAAATGTATCGAATGATACAAAATTCTTTGATAAGCTATCTGATGATGCAGATGAATACATTGACCGAATAAGAATAAAAAGTGAATTAAAAACTCAAAAGGATTTGTTTAATAAAATATCAGACGATTTAAACGATATGCGGAAACATTCCGCTGTGTCAGATTTACTTGGGGCTTTAACCGAAGGTGAAATACAAGGTGTTGCGGGTCACGATAGCAAATATTGGGAAAATAATGATGTAATAACAACAGAGGCTTTTGCACATATGTTCGAGGCTCAATTTGACGAAGTCAGATACAAAGAGATAAAAAAGATTTTTCCGAATGCTTTAGATTATTTTGAAAATTTATTGAAAGGGGCGATATAAAATGATGAAAAAATGCAAAAAAATGAAGTCTAAATTTTTATATGCTTTTGGCTATATTCCGAAAGTCCCTTTTGAGGTCAGAATGGAAGATGAAAAGGCAAGTAATGAATATTGTAAGGTTTTGCAGAAAAGCATAGATGATAAATTTGATTATACGATAGAGAAATACGGAACAAAACCATCTGGCTTTTTTGGACTACCGGACGTTATTATTGATTAATTCAGGAAAATTGAATAGACTAAGCACTTACATTATGTGAGTGCTTTTTTAATGCTCAAATTCACAATTAATTGAGAAAAAAGAAAGGAAGATTTTTATGAAAAAAATATTCGGTAAAATAATTATGACACAGCGAGAGTTAAACCGAGAGTTGGAAAATGCCCGTGTACAGGGTAGACGAGAGGCACAAAGAACATTAAGCAGAGAAAAGCAATGCATTATGATTAACTGTGGATTTTTCCCTGTTACAGATGGTTTTTGGGAGGCAATAAGCGCACCCGAAATTATTGGACACGGTTTTGATTGGGCGTATTTTGAGCCGGAGGGGAAAAGACAAAAATTCATGCCGTTTCACGGTTGGTTATTTGTAGATAAGACAAGTTTTGAAATCCGTCACGAGGCGGAAAAAGCAAGAAAAATTTTAAGAGGCGAATATTAAAATATTATCAATTCGTTGAAAGGTGGTGATAGTGTGAGAGTAGGCACAACATACACATAGAAGAAAGGAATGGTGATCCGATTATCTCCCGTGCAGGGTTAAGCATTGTCCTAAACAAGACATAAAAAGGTTTTATTTTTATACAATTTTTTAGAAAGGAATGATTTTAATGGCAGAGCCAACACCAAATCCAAATCCAAATCCAAATCCAACACCTCCGGAGCCTCCGGAGCCTCCCGCACCGAATAACGGCGACAATCAAAAGGCGATTGATGACGCAGTAGCGGCGGCAAAAGAGAAGTGGGAAAAGGAAGTTGAAGAAAAATTAAAAAAAGCCGAAGAAGAGGGCATGAGAAAAGCCAAGCTTACAGCCGACCAAAGAAAAAAAGAGGACGACGACAAGGAAAGGGCAGAATTTGAAAAGGCAAAGGCAGAGTTTGAACGTGAAAAAATCGTTGCATATGCCGAAACAGAACTTGCCAAAGTCGGATTGTCTGCCGAGATTGCAAAGTACATTGTAGCAGAGGACAAGGATAGCACAAAGGCGGTTATTGACAAGATAAAAGAAAGCTATGACAAAGATGTACAAGCAGGTGTTACCGAGCGTTTAAAGGGCAAAACACCGGATTTAAACGGTGGCAGTGGCGGTCACAACACAGGCAGTTTTATGGACATAATCAGAGAAAATCAGAGATAAGGAGTGAAATAAATGGGTTATTTAAAAAATGAATTGACAGGCTTTGTACCTGTCGAACAAGCAACAGAAATCATCAAAATGGTGACAAGGGGTTCAAGTGTTTTAAGAATGGCGAAAGTCGAGGAAATGAAACACGAGAAGAAAAAGTTTAACGTACTTACAGACGGTCCGGGTGCTTACTGGGTCGGTGAGGGTGAGAGAATTAAAACAAGCGGTGCTACTTGGATTCACCCTGAAATCGAGGCTAAGAAGTTAGCCGTTATTATTCCGGTAACAAAGGAAAAGTTGGAAGATACGACTATCAGTGTGTTTGAGGAACTAAAGCCGGAAATCGCAGAGGCATTTTACAGAGCGATTGACGCGGCGTGCATTTTCGGTACAAATTCGCCGTTCAAGACAAACATTATGAACGCTATAGACAGCAAGCATATGGTTGTTACAGACAACGCAAATATTGATATTGCTATGTCTGACGCAATGTCGATGATTGAAGAAAACGGCTATGACCCGTCGGGATTTGTCGGTCGTATCGGTGTTAAGAATATGCTAAGAAAGCTACGTGACGCAAACGGCGCACCTGCATATGTCAACGGTACAACAGGCGGTGAGCTGTACGGTCAGCCTATCGAATTTGTGCGCAACGGTGCGTGGGACAACAAACGTGCCGATATTATCACAGGTAACTTTAAGTATGCCGTTGTCGGTATGCGTGCAGGTATCAACTATGAAATCTTGACGGAGGCTACACTTCAAGGCACTCTTGACAGTGACGGTAAACCGCTATCACTTGCGGAGCAGGATATGGTTGCAATCAAAGCTACTATGCGTTTAGGTTTCCTTGTGGTTAAGGACGACGCATTTGCCGCATTTAAGAACGGTGTTCCGACACTTGGCGAATTGACAGTTGAATCGGTTGCAGGAACAACAGGCAACACTGTTATTACAGTATCGCCAAAGCCTATCGGCGGTCACAAGTTGGTTTACAAGACTGCCGCAAGCACCGCTCCAAGTGTTGCGTATGACGACGATTTGTCGAAGTGGACAGAGTTTAACAACGGTGACGAAATCACTGCGACAAACGGTCACAAGATTACAGTTGCGGAAGTTACCGCAGACGGCAAAGCGAGAAAGTCGGGCAGTGCCGACGTTGTAAGCGGTGAATAATATGGAACAGTTGGGGACACTAAAAATGTTGCTGGGGATAAAGGACGACGAGCAAGACAGCTTGTTGTCCTTTTTGATTGAGGACACGGTTAATATGATTATGGCGTATTGTCATATTGATGTACTGCCACGTCAGCTTGAAAGCCTTGTTCCGAAGATTGCGGCGGATATGTACAGGGCGAAAGGTTACGGGGACAGTAAAAGTCCCGAAGTAGTCAAGAGCAGAAGTGAGGGCGAACGTTCCGTCACATATGCCGAAACCGACAATGACAAGATTTTCAGCAACTATTATAAACGCCTTGACCCGTTCCGTAAACGAAAGGGGCGTGTTCCGAGTGACATCAGTATTCAGTGATTTTTACGATAAAACTGTTATAATCGCAGAATATGAAATTGACGACTATACAGGTAAAACCGAAAAGACTGTATTGTCCGAAATCAAAGCCGATGTACAACCGTACAGCGGTGGCAGAGCAAGAGAGCAATACGGTTTGGATATAGAATGTCAAATGCGTATGTTCTGCGATATGTCAGACGACGTAAAGGTCGGTAACAGGGTTGAATATGACGGCGACATATATGATATAACATATGTGCAGAAATGGGACAGCGGTTTGGTAGCAATGCTTGAGAGGAGCCGGTTAAAATGAATTTTTCAATCGAGGGGATAGACAACGTTGTTGATAAGCTGACACAGTATGCGTCGGGCGATAAGATACAAAAAGGTCTTGCCCTTGCCGGTGAGGTTGTAAGAGCACACGCAGTGGCAAACTGTCCTGTTGCAACAGGACGTTTAAAGGGCAGTATCGTAAGCCAAGTGGACGGTGACAGTGTTGCAATCGGTCCGACTGCCGATTACGGTATTTATGTCGAATTCGGCACAGGCTCAAAGGGCGACAAATCTGTTTCGCATACGTCAAAAAGACACTGGACGTATTACAGTGGCGGTCGATTTTACACAACGTCGGGGCAAGCACCACAGCCGTTCCTCGTACCTGCACTGAAAAATAACATCAGCGAGATAATCGCTAAGTTTAAGGAGGTGTATAACTCGTGAAACGAGTTATAGCGAGCAAATACGAAGTATTTGTGTTAGCGTAGGGAGGGTGATACGGTGTTTGATATTGGTTTGGAATTACGGGATATTTTAAAGCAAATAGACGGTGTAAGTGTATGTTTTGCTTATCCCGATAATTTTAATAAATTGCCTGCAATAGCATATTACACGCTAACGGACAAAGGCTCAATGTCATATGACAATACGGTCGTTATGAATGATACGACTGTTCAGATTGATATTTACGCCGATTATCCGCAAACGTGTTTTGAATTGTCGGAGAGGGTATATAAATTGCTTACGGATAATGAATATTATCACGATATGACAATGGACGTACCGAATCCCGACACAAGTATAAAACACAAAACAATGAGATTTGTAAAAGTAGTAGAAAGGAATGATTGATTTATGGCAAATACAAAAAAAAGAAAACCACTACCTACAATAGGTGTGGACAAGTACACATTTTTCGCAGTTTTAACAGACACATCAGAGGGTGCAACATATGGAGATCCGTATAATTTGAGAGGTACTGTCGAAATTGCACCGACAGACGCAGGCGGCAGTGATGTTTTTGACGCCGATAACGGTGCGTATGAAACATCAAACTACATTGAAAAATTAGGTCACGACATCACAAATGCCGATATTCCGCCGGAAGTTGATTCAATGTGGCGTGGACTGACACAAAAAGACGGTGTAGTAGAGGTCGGCAACGATACAAAAACCGTTTATTTCGGTGTTGCGTGGAGAATTATGAAGTCTGACGGCTCATACCGTTATGTGAGATATTACAAGGGTTCATACAGCTTTGCGTCAAACGTCGGAGGCAAAACAAAAGCGTCAAGCGGTGCGCCTGAAAAGCAAACTGCAAAGGCTACATACACAGCCGTACAACGTGATTTTGACAACAACTATTACGCATACTTTGATGAAAGCGATTTGCCGGAGGGCGTTACAAAGACAGAACTTGAAGAAAACTGGTTTAAGGATATGAACTACTATCCAGTGAAGAAAGCACTGTAAAATAAACGTAAATTGACATTATACGTCGATTAATGTAAAATATATTATAGGCGAAAGCCTTGATATATAGGAATGGCTTGGCGGTTATTCCGACACCTCTTGAAAGGAGGTGTTATCTTGGACTTGAATTTAGTTATCAACCTTATAATACTTGTTATTATTCTCGATATAATCAAGAACATAAAAAAATAACCGCCTACTCTGCCAAGTAAGCGGTTAGTCGTAGAAGTAATTTCTTTCTACTAATTACGTTACATTGCGGAATAACTAAAGCCATTCCTTTTATATCTAAATTATAACACAATAAAAAGTTTATGTCAAGCACGCTATATGCGTGTTTTTTGTATGCGAAAAATTAGGAGGAATATATCATGCAACATACATTAACATTTACACACAACAAGAAAAAGTACGTTTCAAAGCCGTTTGATTTTGAGGCAATGTGCATTATAAATGACGCACATAACGACGAAAGCAAGAACGGACCGCTTAACATCTGCCGAGAGGCGGTGGACTATATGTTCGAGGGAACAGAGGCAACACAGGATATTATTAATTCTCTTGATGTGAATACACGTTCAAGACTGTGTATTGAGCTATGGAAGTTCTATATAGAGGCATTGACATCAAAAAACGAGTAAAGGGTAATAACTCTAAAAGCCGACCACTGCGTACTTTGTACGCAGATTGGTTTAGGCAAAGAGGGTTATTGCCGGATGTAATATCAAAACAAAATCCGTTTGTTTTGTTTAAAATGATAGATGATTTAGAAGATGATACGGAAGATGACTATACGGGAAATGACCCGTATTTAAAAATGTTTTATGGAATGTAGTGAGGTGATTTGTAGTGGCTGACGCGGCGGAATTAGTAGTAAGAATAAGAGGTGATGCGTCCGACTTAGAGGCGACAATAAGCGGTGTATCGCAACAACTCGAAGAATTGGAACGAACACAAAGCAATACAAATGGTGTGAAAGGTGTAAGAGAAAGCACAAGTGCATATCAAGGTCTTGCAAGTCAGCTTAAAGATACCGGAAAAGGTATAAAAGAAGTCGGCGAAAGTATTGACACGATAACAAAACCGATACAATACGCATCAACGGCTCTTGCCGCGGGCGGTGTTGCAAGTGCGAAGTTTGCGATAGATTTTGAGGATAGTTTTGCCGGAGTTAAAAAGACGGTTGACGCTACACCGGAACAGTTAGCCAAAATAAAGCAAGGCATTATTGATTTGTCAACAACAGGTATTGACGGCAGAGGCGCGATACCACAGACGGCAACTGAACTAAATGAGCTTGCGGCGGCGGGCGGTCAGTTGGGTATATCACAAGAAAACATTATCGACTTTACGGAAGTAATGGCACAAATGGGTTCAGCCACAAACCTTGTCGGCGAAGAGGGTGCCGCAACACTGGCCCGATTTATGAATGTAATGGGTACAAGTCAAGGCGAAATCCGTAATATCGGCAGTGCAATCGTTGATTTGGGTAACCACAGTGCGACAACAGAATCGGAAATTGCGGAAATGGCATTGCGTATGGGTAAATACGGTTCGTCTGTACGAATGTCGGCGGCGGACGTGTTGGGTTATTCCGCCGCATTGTCCTCATTGGGAATTGAGGCACAAATGGGCGGTAGTGCGATAGGTCGTACGTGGCTGTCCATAGAAACAGCCGTTGCAAGCGGCGGAGAGGGCTTAACGAAATTCGCAAAGTACAGCGGTAAGAGTGCGGAAGAATTTAAAGAGCAGTGGAATACTGACAGCTCCGGTGCATTTAACGGACTGTTAAAAGGCTTGCAGTCTGCCGAAAATCTAACTGTTGCGTTAGATGATTTAGGCATAAACAATACACAGGATATACAGGCTATGATGGCATTAGTCAACGGTTATGATTTAGTAACCGAGAGTGTCAATCGTTCAAACACCGCATACCAAGAAAATACGGCACTACAAGAAGAATTTAACGCAAAGAATGAAACGACCGCATCAAAATTGGCGAACACAAAAAACAATATTATTGAAGCGGCGAGAAGTATCGGCGAAACAATGTTGCCGTCAATAAAAGACGCAAGCACCACAGTAGCCGATTTTGCAAAAGGATTGTCGCAAATGGACGACGAACAAAAACGTGCTGTTGTTAATACGGGTGCGACAGTTATTGCGATAGGTGCTATTTCAAAAGTCAGTGCCGGAGCAATCAAAGGTGTTGGCGGAATTGTTGAGGCAGTCGGCAACATCAAAAAGGCATTTTCAGCAGGCGGAGCATTGGCGAAGTTTGCACCGACACTTGCGAGCATAGGTTCTGTTGCCGGACCGGCGGCGTTAGCTGTTGCGGGTATTGCTACGGCGGCGATAGCCGGAAAGGTTGCATATGATAAGTGGTATCAATCACAATACAGATGGAGTGAGGGACTGTCAGAGGGCAACGAGAAAGTCAAGGAAAGCCTTGAAAAATACAAATCCTTGAATGATATTCAAGGACAAATAAAGTCGCTGAAAATGGTTATTGAAAGCCCCGAAAGCAGTCAAGAACAGGTTGACGAGGCAAAGAGCAAATTAGAAGAAATCAAGGAAATGCTATCACAGGAATACAATCTTGTTATCAATTCCGATAATTCTAATTTAGACGACGCAGTTGAACAAGTTACAAAACTGTCTAAGAATGAATTGCAATCTAATATTAATAATCAACGTGCTGAGTTATCTGAATTAATAAATAATAATTCTAATTATGTACAAACACGACGCGAGGCGCAAGAAAATTATAACAAAGAATTGGAATTGCAGACTAAATATTCAGAAGCACAGTCTAAAGTCAGTGATATTACTGCAAAAATAGCAAATAACGAAATCACTGCGGCTAAGGGGTATGCGAAAGCTAAAGAGATATATAAAAATACAATAGGTAGTGACTATGAAAACGCAATAACAGATGAATCCGATAAGAATGCCGAAAGCGTGCTTGCTTCAATCACCGGCAGTTATAAGGTTGCGACAGGAATACTTGAAGATTATAAAAAGCAACTGGATGATTTGGACGGTTCACATCAAGAACTACATGATACAGCAGAAGAACTGTCTAACATGGAGCTTGAATTGTTAAAAATGTCAGTGGCAAATAAGGATAATGAGAGTGTGGAAAAATCATTGTCCGATATGAAAGAATTTATTTCAGCGGGCAAACTGGATATGAACAGTTATGCTCAAGCCGCGGCATTGGCAATGAATGGAGTTGATAATTTAGAGTCTGCGTGGGAAAAAGCGGCAAATGGTGACGGAACAGAATTGAATAATATAATTAACGATTATGTTCATTCAATGCAAAAGTTTGGAGCATATTCAGGTGATATTGCAACAAATGCCGCTTTACTGCAAAACGGATTTAAGACTGTAAAAGAGGCTGCCGAAAACGGTAAACTTGATGTTATTACCGAACAAGCAAACGAATTAGCACACAGCATGGGGCTGATTCCGGAGAATAAGCGTATAGTCATAGATGCCGACGGGAACATTTCGGTAGTAAAGGAACTTCAACAGGCTGTAGATGATGTAAATACAAAAGGTGATGTAAAACTGCAAGTCGGTGCAGAGGGTGATATATCTGTATTGGACACAGCTGATGAAAAATTAAAAGAACTTGTCAAAAATGACGAAGTTCAGATTAAATTTAATGTCGATACAGGCGGTTTTGATATTAACGATTTGAATGGTAATAAGTTGGGTGAAATCACTGCAACGGGTAAAGTTATATGGACTAATGACAGCACAGAACCCGACAACTATACGGCACCACCCAAAGAGGGCAATGTTACATTTAAGAAGAATAGTGCAGAACCTGACGGCTATCAACCCGAAGACAAATTTGCGACAGTCCATTATACTGTTTCTGTTGAGGGTTCGTCTATAGAGGGACTAAGCGATAAAAATGTTCCGGCGGCCAAGTTTGGCAGTTCGGGAATGTTCGTAAAAAAAGCTAAAGGTACACAAAATTTTGAGGGCGGTTTGGCAATGGTTAATGATGAAAAGGGTATATCTGACCCACGAGAATTAATCGTTGACAAAGGACGTGCATTTATACCACAGGGCAAGGACGTGTTGTTGCCGTTGTCAAAGGGTGCAAAGGTGTACACAGCGTCACAAACCAAGGCGATAATGTCGGGTATGGGTATACCGCATTACGCAACAGGAAAAGACAATTCGGACGCGTTTACATCAGCCAAGGACGATTGGACGCATTACACCAAAACGCACGCAGTAACAACGTCGCAAGAGTTAGAAAAGTGGTTAGAATTTCAGCAGAAATTCAAGGAAAACGACAAGGATATTGCTGACATTGAAGAACAGATTTTCAGTCTGACACAAAAGCAGACACAAGAGTTTAACAAACAATCTAAAGCATATCTTGAAAAGCACAGCGCTATAAACGATTGGGGTGATAACGGCGACACACCGCTTGACGCTTTCAAACGTATAAAAGACAGAAATTATCAAGATTTACAAGACGCAAAAATCACTTGGGACGATTATGTTGACAACGTGTCGGACGCAGGCGAAACGCTTTATGACGATATGAAAAGCTACTCGGACAGTTGGCTTGAACATCAGCAGAAGTATCACAGTATGTCGATAGACGACTACATTGCAGGTATCGACAGAGAGGCGGAACGTCTTGAAGAATTTTATGCGAATGACGTTATTAATTATCAAAAATACGTCGAGGAAAAACAGGCACTTGAAGAAAAACGTTATGACGCAGTAGCTCAAAAGAATGCTGACGAGTATTCGGCATGGCAAAAGGACGCAGACGCTTGGCAGGAGTTAAGAAGTACATATGATGATTGGGATAAGTATGGTGACAGCGAGGAAGATTTTCTAAAACGCAAGATTGACCGAGTAAAAGAGTTTTACAATGCGGGTAAAATCAGTTTTGAGGAATTTATTGACGACACAAACAAGTACAGTATGGAACTGTACAAGTCGCAATCAAGTGCGGTTGACGAACTGCTCCAAAAGCAACAAGACTATATTTCAAATATCAAAGACGAATTTTCAAAGCAAGAGCAAGAACTTCGTGACAGTTGGGACGTACAGGATCGCAAAACAGATATGTCAGAGGTACAGGCACAACTTGATGTGTACGCAAATTCAGTTACTGATAAGGGGCAACAGAAGTACAAAGAACTGCAAGAGCAGATGAAACAACTGCAACGTGATGAAGAATTGTACCAACTACAGAAAAAGAATAATGCCACTATTGAAAGTCTTGAGGCTGAATACAAGCAAATGGAGGACGGCAAGAAAAACATTCTTACAGGATTGCAAAATGCCGACATCAACATATCTGCATACGTGGCAACGATAACCGATAAGGTTTCGGCGACAGGCGGTAATATAGAAAGTTTGCTAAGTCGAATGCTTGACAAATTCGATAGTTTCAAAATTGAAAATAATTCAATGAGCGACAACAGGAAGATCATAAATAACTTCATGCAAATGACACCGGAAGAAAAACAAGATGCATTGAACAAATACGTAGGATTATAGGAGGAAAGATATGCGTAACGGTTTTGAATTTAACGGCAAAAATACAACGGATTTTAAGCGAGTGACGGTCAGAACAAAGGACCGTCCCGTATTTCCACAGGTAAAGGAGTTTACCGTAAGTGCCGACGAAACAGACGGTGAATATGATTTTACTGACGTATCGGGTCACGAATATTTCAATACACGAAAATTTCAGATTGATTTTAACATCGGTGCGGACAGTACCGAAGAATTAAACAAAAAGCTAACCGTTATAAGCCGTTGGTTTAAGGGCAAAGGCACGCTTATTTTTAACGATATGCCGTTTGTCAAGTGGAACGTAAGGGTAATGGACAGCGTGTCATATACACCCGAACACGACGGCAGAAAAGCCGTTTTGTCAGTGACGTATAAGGCAGAGCCTTTTTCCGAGTTGATATTTGACGCACTGAACGGACCTTGTCTTGACACCGATATTTCACTTGATACCGAAATTCCGATAGGTCAAGATGAATATTTAACATTAAACGGTAATGGCACATACAAAAACATACCGAATATCGGTGATGTACACGTCAAACCGATTATAACGGTAACAGGTGCAAAAAGTCCGTTTACCATAAGCAATAATGGCAAGAGTATCACTGTTAATTACACAGGCGACATAGTTATCGACTGCGAGAAAGAAATAGTTTATAGCGGAAATACAAGCCTTATGGCATATGCAGAGGGTGAGTTTTTTGAACTTGCTCCCGAACTGGATAACACGATAACGGTGACAGGCGGCGGTGTCGTGCAGATAAATTACACGCCTAAATTTTTGTACGACGTAGATTTTGATAATATGAAATGGAGTGAATAACATGGCTTTTAAATTACACGAATGGAACGAAACGGATTTCACAGGCGGTTGCCTTGCGTATCTTAACAAAGCGTATGAAGTGGCGGTGTTCGAGGGATTGCAGGAAACGCACACAGTTTCTTTTAAGTACCCTATGAAAGACGAAAAAGCGGAGCTTATAAAAGAAAATCGTATAGTATCGGTTGAAGGACAAGCATACCGCATTACATTTGTAAAGCGAGATTACAGCGGTTCAAGAATTATGACGGTGAAAGCTAACCGAATATTCTATGATGACGCACTTCATCATCACTTGCCGACAATCGGCAACGATACAGACGTGACAAAATCAACGATTGGTGTTGACCCGTACGACGTTATAAAACTTGCGATAGCGGGGACAAGGTTTGAACTTATATCCGACAGTGAGCTTAAAGAAATGGGTATGACGAGAATAGGCGCAGACGGCGTTAAAATCGACTTTTACCCGACTGATAAGATAAATACTTATGACGTAATTCAAAACGTCATAGAGGCTTACGGCAGGGGTGAAATATATTATGACAATTACCGATTTGCAGTAGTTGAACGTATCGGTAAGGATAACGGCGTGAGAATGTCAATAAAGAAGAATATGACAAGTCTTTCGGTTGAGAGGAACACGCAGGAGCTTACAACGAGGTTGTATATGTACGGCAAGGACGATTTGACTATTTCATCAGTAAATGGCGGTAAGCCGTACATTGACAGTAAAGAGGGTATCGAGAAGTACGGTATTCGTGAGGCGTATAGGGATTACAGCGATTACGACGACCCCGAAAAGCTAAAGGCATTCGGCGAGTGGGACTTAAAGGGCGAGGGTAACGATTTTAGACTTGACCGCCCTCAACTGACAATCACGGGTGATGTGGTTGATTTGAGTAAACTTGCCGAGTACGGTGATTTTTATAAAATCTCTTTGGGTGATACAGTACACGTTTTTGAAGATAATATCGAACATAAACAGCGAATTGTATCAATGACGTATTACCCATACAGCGCAAAACAGCCGTCAGTAACAATCGGTCAGCCTACATTGGCTAATGCGTATTACCACGCGTGGTATATGGGTAAGCTGATTAAAACTATTCAGAAAAATTCGGGCAGAGCGAACAAGCTGAAAACAAGCTATTTTCACGGTACGGTGAACAGTACCCAAAACCCCGTTAGATCCGATAATAAACAGTTACTGTTGGACGGCGATTTGTTATACATTGAGGACGACAAGGGCAGACGACGTATAAATCTCGGCAATATGGACGGTAAATTTGTTTTTGAGCTGTTTAATCAGCTTAAAAAGAAAACAATCGAAATGGACGAGGACGGTAATGTAACGATAACGGGTATATTTGCGACGGGTACAGATACAGAAGCAAGAACCGTTATAGACAAAAACGGTATTCAAAGTTACGATGCAGACGGCAATAAGTACGGATTGTGGTGTAATGCACCGAGCAGTAATGGTCGAAGATATGCCGATTTAATATTGTATTATAACGGAAAAGTGGTTTTCCAAGTATATAACAGTATCAGTGAAGCATATATACAATTACAGGGAAATACTATCTTATATGGTGGCAACGGAGCAACACATGGTGTAGGGCAGTGGAAGTTTGAGCAAGGAGCAAACGGAACATTTCAAACCGCAGACGGAAAAACTGTAACAGTTTCGGGAGGACTTATAACGGGAATTTCATAAAAGTATTTACAAAAATCTTCCTTTGTGGTACAATTTGGGTATCAAAAGGGAGGTTTTTATTATGAAAAATATCAAGAGTTTTATATGCGGTATGCTTGTTATGGGTGTTATATCGTGCGTGGGAGCATATGCGACTGATGTATGGCAAAATATAAACGTTTTGCCGAATACAATAAAAGTTGTTGTGGACGGTAAAGAAGTACAAGAGGATAACTTCCTGTACAATGATACAACGTATTTGCCTATAAGAGCAGTAAGTGAGGCATTGGGAAAAGACGTTCAGTATGATGCACAAACAAGCACCGCCACAATATCAGAAAAGAAAGAAGATGATAATATGGCAGTAGCAAGTAAATATACACCACCGGCAGAATATATAAACAACGACCTTTATATAGTTCAAAAAGACGGAGTGTATTATGTGTCATTAGGTTTTATATGGGATATGACGGAAAATACAGATTGTAAGCCCGAATACGACTATGATACAAGAGAGGTAAAAATATCAAAGGATAAAAAAGAAATATATTCGTGCCAAGCACTTTTGGTAGAGGATAGAAGTGTTATCCCGTACGACCAATTTGTCGACGAGATACAGCCGTTGTTGAAATAAGAAAGGGGATTTACAATGATATGGCAACAAGAAGTGTTGGATAAAATAGTATCGAAAATTAAGCCCTTTTCGGATTCAGCTAAAAAGTACAAAGCAAATGAAGAAGAAAAGCTTTTTATAGAAAATCTTGCAAGAGAAATGCTTAATAAAAATGCTTTACAACATTTGAAAATTGACAGACGTTCAAACGGATTGTTAAATTTTAAATATAAGAATATGCAGATTGGACGAATAAATTTAAGGTCTAAGCCGACACAACTACAAATCATATCACAGTATGATGTACGTTGGTTAGAAGGACTTTATGTAAGGGAATGTATAAGAAAAATTCCCGAGTGGATGGAATACTTAGATTATTTGATGAATAAATAGCACAAAGACACCTCATTATGGGGTGTCTTTTGTGTTGGCTAATTAGATAGCTTGTGAGTAACCTCACTGACTTTCCAATTGATTGTAAGTTCATAATGCTTTGTTAAATTGAATTTACCTACAATTGAATCGTTAAGTATTTTATTAGATACATCAATAAAAAATGGTCTGGAAAGTTGGTTGAGTACCTTTAATGCATCTAATGTTTCCTCATCTTTTGCTTGATGAATAGTTAACTCATATAAAGTAACTTTATCCTTGGATAGTAAGAGTCCTTTTGGTCTTAAAGAAGCCGCAAACGTACAATAATATTCTTCTGATACACCTTTTTTTAAATGAAAAGTTAAAAAACCATATTCTTCTGCCTTTATGGTTTCCTCATAGGTAGAAAAATCTATTCCATATAGTTCTATAGGAGTATAATCAATTAGTTGCGTAGGAGTTACATTCAAATATCTACATAGTTTATCCAATGTATCGAACTGAATGCCTTTGCAATTATTTTGGGATAAAGCTGTAAGTGTAGTTCGTGAAATACCGGTATCATGAGCTACTTTTGTTATTTTAATGTTGTTTTCAGCAAGAATAATTGATAGATTACATCTAATCATAATAAAACCTCCTTTCATAATAATTGTACAATACACTGTTCATTTTGTCAAGTTTTTAGAAAAAAATAATAAAAATATTAAAAAAAGTATTGACATTTAATTAATAGGAATGTATAATAGAAATAGATTTTGAACAAAAGTCTGAACAAAAATCAAAAAAAAACGAAAGGATGTGGTAAAATTGGACAACAACTTATCGCAAATCTTAGGCGAAAAACTTATTAAGATTTCGCAAGTTTCAAAAGATACTGGAATTTCAAGGTCTACGTTGACAAACCTGTATTATAAACGTAGTAAAGCTATTTCGGGTAATGTATTACACAAATTGTGTGATTATCTTGATTGCAGTGTTGGAGATTTGTTGGAAAAGAAAACAAAAAAATAACGATAACACGCCAACCAAAGCAATCGTTATCGTTATCAGTACAAGACGTTTCCGTCTATAAGATATTATATCATAGATTGAAACTCTTGTCAAAGCAAAATTTGAGAGGAGAAGTTTAATGAATAATTTACAGATTGTAAAATCAGCACAATTCGGAGAGGTACAATGTGATGTGTACTCAGATAGTCAAGATATGTTTATGACAATAAGTCAGTTATCTGATTGCTTAGGATATGCCGACAGAAAGAGTATCGAAAAGATAATCGAACGTAATCCTTACTTAAAAGATAAAGAGTTTTCAGTTACCGACAAATTGTCGGCTACTGATGGTAAGAAGTATAATACTCGTATTTTCACAGAAGACGGCATATATGAAGTTACCTTTCTCGCAAAAACTGAAAAAGCAAAAGAGTTCAGAGCGTGGGTAAGAAAGCTACTGAAATCTTTAAGAAAAGGCGAAACGGTTAATATTGCAACAGACCACTTAAAAGAAATTGAATTACAAGCAAAACGTGACAGAGCCACCGCAATGTTGCTTAATGCTCAAAATCGTATGATAAAAACGCTTTTATCGAACACTAAGGACAAAAACTTATCACAGATTGCGATTGATGTTATGGGCATTAAAGCGGTGGAGCAGATAACGGGTAAGAATATGAACCAGTATTTACCCGAATGTGAAAAGCTTTATTCAGCAACGGAAGTCGGTGGAATGTTCGGTGTATCGGCTATGAAAATTGGCAAGACTGCAAATGCAAGCGGACTTAAAAATGATACATACGGTAAAATGGTTATGAGTAAGTCAAAACATAGTTCTAAAGAAGTACAACAGTTTTTATACAATGAAAAAGGTGTACAAGCTTTAGGCAAGATTTTAGGCAAGACTGTTAAAACGGCATAGGAGGGAATTGTGATGTTAAGTAGAGAAGATATAATTAAGTATATAACTAAATGCGTTGATTGTGCTATGCCGATTTTGCAAGATGAAAACGGTCTTGATGTTTCAAGAGGTTATAGCTTTATGTTGGATAAAGACAAAAAGGCTAAGGTAAATATAGTTTTTGAAAATCGTATATAGATTGTAGCGTTAAAGCACCTTTCGGGGTGCTTTTTTCGTACCAAAAATGAGGTGACACAATGTACAGAAGAATACCACCATAGCACGCGAACGGCGTGTTTTTTTAATACCAAAATCCCAATCAATTACGATTAGAAAGGAATGATAAAATGAAATTAAATTTTAATTTTAGCGGAAAAACGCTGTTAAAGGATTGGTGGAAGATTGTTCGTGATAATTTCACGGCAATTCAAACCGACCACAACGAATTGAGCGACAGCGTGAATACACATAAAACAGCCAAAGTGATAGACCACCCCGATAAGAGTGTCACATCAGCAAAAATCGCTGATAAAGCTATACATACAAGCCATATGGCGGATTATGTAATTACAAAGGACAAGATAAGTGACGGAGCGGTTACAACCGATAAAGTTGCCAACAGTAGTATTACGACAATGAAATTATCAATGGACATCGTGGAGAATTTAGGAAAAGCCAATACATTCCTTTATTCTGATGGTGAGCCGATATGTCTTTCAGAATATAAAAATACATCAGGAGGCTACGAAGTTCCTGATATTCCTGTCAATGTGTTTTTCAAATTGGAAAATGATACGGACAGCATATTAACGGAATTTCAAACAGCTGATGACCACTACACAACATTAAGTTGTGATATTGCTCCGGGCGAAGTGAGAATATGCGTTTTAATACAAAAAGAAGTCAGCGGAGCAGACCCACAAAACGGGTATTTGTTTGTATTGGACGATAATAGTATAAGAAAACTATTAAACGACAAAGCACCGACAAACCACGCAAGCGGTGCCACAACATACGGTGTGGGTAATGCAACCAATTACGGACATTTGAAATTGTCGGACAGTACGGCAAGTGTAAGCAGTACCGGTAGTGGTATTGCCGCAACACCGAAAGCAGTAAAAACTATCTCTGACACACTAAGCACTGAAATTTCGGATCGACAGGCGGCAGATGACGAATTGAAAGGTAAAATTGAATATGGAGAATCAGAGAGACAAGCAATTATTGAGGATATAAACGAACTTGAGAACGGTAAAGTTGGGTCAAATGATAGAGTAACCGGGAAAGAAATGAATTATAGTGTGACGGAGTTGTTGAAGTGGGTTGCCGAAGGCTTAGAAAAAAGTAATTCGGTTAATTATCCGGGGCTTGACTATATAATCAGCGATGTTTATGAAATGTATAATGCACTTTGCAGTTATGGTTTCCAAGAGCCGATCGAGGTTGTAAAAACGGTGGCGGAGTTAAAAAATCAAGCTGAAAATAAATAAAACGGAGGAATAATTTATGGACAAGATTTTTAATTGGACAAGTACGGTTATAGGAATTGTGGGCGGATTTTTCGTCGCAATCTTCGGTCAATGGGACAGTATTTTATGGGCGCTGTTAGTGATAATGGTGCTTGACTATTTGACAGGCATTATCAAGGCAATCTACACAAAAACAATGTCGAGTGAGATTGGTTTTAAAGGACTGCTCAAAAAGATTACTATATTAATTATAGTAGCGTTATCAAACGTCCTGCAACAGATTACAGGCGATAACGTCGCAATTCGTGAGATTGTCATTATGTTTTACATAGCAAATGAGGGTATAAGTGTGTTGGAAAATGTGGCGGTGATTTACCCGCGAATGCCGCAAAAGTTGAAAGATATATTACTGCAATTACGTGGCGAAGATGATACGGAGGAATAAGTATGGATATTCAAATCAAACAGGGTCCACAGTGCCACCCGTCAAACTGTTATACATATAGGAATGACGATATTTTATTTATTGTCATTCATTTTACGGGTAATAACGGTGACACGGCGCTAAACAACTGTACTTTTTTCAGCGGTGCAAATCGCAAGGCGTCGGCAAATTATTTTTCGGGAAATGACGGCATTTATCAATCTGTTCCGGATAATTGGGCGGCGTGGGCTGTCGGTGGTACAAAAAATTACAAACACCCGTATTGTAGGAATATGAACAGTATTTCGATTGAAATGTGTAGCCGCATTGGTGCAGACGGTAAATATTATATTGATGATGGCGTGGTGGAACAGACAATTAAATTAACACGATATTTAATGAATAAATACGGTGTGCCGGCACAAAATGTACTGCGTCATTATGATGTGTGGGACAAACAGTGTCCTGAGCCGTTTGTGCGTAAACCGGAATTGTGGGCGAATTTTAAAAGAAAATTAATTGAAAGTGAGGATTTAACAATGACACAGTACGAGGAACTAAAATCATTAATCGAAAAACAGGCGGCGGAAATTGCCGATTTAAAAAACATCAACAAACAGTTGGTGAATGTAGTTCAAACTACAATGATTTACGATTTCAATGATGACAATATGCCCGATTGGGCAAGAAAATCCGTACAAGCGGCTATGGATTACGGTGCATTGGTCGGTGACGAGCAAGGAAGATTGGGACTATCTTATAAGGACCTACGAACAATTTGTAGAGAGTACAGATGTGGTATGTATAATAAGTAGTTTTTAGGGTGGTGTAATGCCACCCTTATTTTTTTACTTGCGATTTACAATTTATTTACAAAACATAAAACAATATTGTAATTTAGTGACATATGTTGTATTATATAACATAGGGGGAGAAAGGACTAAGATATAACTATGTATACAATTACGCAAGACAAAAAGAATATTGATGGAGCGGTAAAGACTACATACGGCATTAAATGTGACGAAGTGTCTGTCAAAGATGTGTCACCGAATAAGGAAGAAGTGACAGAATTAATAGACAAACTGAACAAATACGAATTGTCATCATACCATTTGCAAGATGTGATTGAAGATTTTATAGTGCATTAATATAGTGATTTTTGTACACGTTTTTTACACGTTTACACGAAAAATGTACAAATTTTATGTGAATGACGAAATAAGTCAAAAGTAGCGAGAATGGCTTAAACAGTAGTGTTTTGAATAATTTTAGAGGGTAATAAAATAAGGGTAAAATAGTAAAAATAAATCCTGTTATCCGCACCACATCAGAGTAAGCGTTATAATCGCTTACTCTGTTTTTTTTGTAAAAAAGCAGAGTGCGCTTATACAGCCACTCTTTCTTAGTAGCAAAAGGTCATGTTCACGTCGGCTTCTTATTTGCAAGAACATTCGTAACGACTTTGGTTCAATGCTAACCTTTTTCAAGAATGTTTTCGGCACGTTTGAAAACATTATATGAAAAGTATATGATTTGCGTGTGTTTTGTAACGAGAAACTTGACAGAAAAATTGAGAACGGATATTGCTATTATCATTAGTATCGCGGCATTGGTAAATGTGTGTAAAAAATAATTCACGAAAAACAAGAAAGTATGCAGTTCAAAAAAGTATGAGGAAGTGTCTGTCAAAACCCTAACTTCACTTTTACAATTTAGCCCAAGCACGCGAATATAATAAAAGAAACGGAGTACAAATCTGTACTCCGTTTAGTCTGTATCACTAAGGGACAAAGCTGTTTTAATCAAGCGATATATCTTTTCCTTTTCAACATCTGTGCGGTTTGAAAGCATAACAGTAATACGGTTTAAAAATACATCATCATTGCTTGCGGGTTTGTGGTTTGATAAAAATTCCGAAAGCGAAATGTTGAATACCGTACATAGCTTTTCAACCGTCAGAATTGTAGGATTTTTTCGTTCCTTTCTATTTGACCTAAATAGGCAGGAGTGATATTAGCGGCTAAAGCAGTTTGTTCCTGTGACAGACGTGCGGCTTTGCGTAAATTGCGCAGCCTTAGTCCAATATTATAGCTCATAGCATTCACCAATTTGTATTTTATAGTATAGAATTTTTCTTTTCAAACTGTTATAGTATATATTTTTTTAAAATAACTATTGTTTATATATTGTGTAAAATTTATAGAAATAAAAGTAAGCTGAGCGCTATTATTGCCATACCGAGTATGACGCCTATAATAGTGACTTTGCTTTTTTCATATTCACGTGCCATCGGTAAAAGTTCTTCTATTGAAATAAATACCATAATTCCGGCAATTATTCCGAATAAAATACCGAATACGACATCGTTGAAAAACGGACGTAAAATTAAATAACCGATTATAGCACCTAAAGGTTCCGTAATACCCGAAAAAAACGATACTATAAATGCTCTTTTTCTGCTGCCTGTTGAGTAGTATATCGGTACAGACGTAGCAATTCCTTCCGGAATATTATGGATTGCTATGGCGACAGCTATGGCAAGCCCGAGATGAGGGTCTTTTAGGGCGGAGGTGAAAGTTGCTAGGCCTTCGGGGAAGTTATGTATGCCGATTGCGAGGGCGGTCATAAAGCCCATACGTTTTAGGGAAATCGAGCGGGTTTCGTTTTCGGTCAGATTACCTATATCACCATCTGTTGACGGCACAAAGTAGTCTATAAGTCCGATAAGAAGTATTCCGACAAAGAATGATACTACCGCAATATAATATCCCACAGTGTCATTTGTAGCTGATGCGATATATGTGCGTGACTTCTGAAAAATTTCAATCATTGAAACGTATATCATTACTCCGGCTGAAAATCCGAGCGAGCCGGCGAGAAATTTTGTATTTGTGGTTTTTGCAAATAATGCTATTATACTGCCGATTCCGGTTGCAAGTCCTGCCATAACCGTCAGCGACAGCGCGAACAGTACATTTGTTTCCACTAAAATCATCTCCTTAAAAGTTCTTATGGTATAATACGTTGCACGAAATTTTTTTGTTACTTAAATTAATTGTTGCCAATTTCAAAAAAAGGGTATATAATTAGTTGAAAATACTTATATAGAATAGATAAGGAAATGATTTATGTTAGAGATTACTTCTTCATCAAACAATAAATGCAAATATGTAAAATCACTGTCGCAGAAAAAATCAAGGCAGAAATACGGTGAGTATACAATAGAAGGAATAAAATCGGTATCGGACGCATTAAATTCCGAAAGGGAGATAACCGCATTATATGTATCGGACAGTTTTTTTGAAAACGAAAAATTCAAATATCCGAAAGATATTTCATTATATAAGGTACAAGACGACGTATTTATGAAAATGTGCGATACAAAAGCACCGCAGGGCATACTTGCGGTTGTGAAAATTGAAGATGAAACCTATTTTACACCCGACACGGAAAAATCGTACATATATTGCGACTGTATAAATGACCCGGGTAATCTCGGAACGATAATCAGAACGGCTGATGCGGCAGGATTTGACGGAGTGTTGTTGTCGGATGGGTGCGTTGATTTGTACAGTCCGAAAACGGTGCGTTCAAGTATGGGTTCGTTTTTCAATATGAGAGTTGTGACAGGTGTGTCATATGAAAAACTCAGCGAATACAAAAACAGCGGTTTTCAGCTTATCGGCGGTGCACTTGGTGACAATACAATAGATTACCGCAGTGCGAATATGAAAAAACCTACTATTATAATAGTAGGAAACGAGGCAAACGGAATATCGGAAGATGTTCAGAAAATGTGTCAATGCGTTAAAATTCCGATTTTGGGAAAAGCCGAATCGCTAAATGCGGGAGTTGCGGCGGCAATATTAATGTACGAACTTGTTCGCCAAAGGTCTTGACAATTTTTGAGATTTGTAGTAATGTAACAGATGTATTTTAGGTGGTGGATTGATGGAACATATACTTTATTGGTTATGGCTTACAACTAAATACGGTGTTACGCCATCAAAAATTAAAGTACTTTTAGAGTATTTTAAAACTGTTGAAGAAATATATTTTTCAAAAAACTTCAATAATATATACGGTTTGAGTGATAAAATAAAATCAAGTCTTGCAGACAAGGATTTATCCAAAGCAGAAAAAATACTTGAACAAACCGCAAAATTAAATCAGAAAATATTGGTTTACGACAGTGAAAGCTATCCGCAAATATTAAAGAATATATCAAGTCCGCCGTATGTCTTATATGTACAGGGCAAGGTGTTGGAGCTTGATAAGGTGCTTACAATAGGCGTTGTGGGTACACGAAATTCGTCGGAATACGGACGTGTTGTGACGGACAGGATATGTCGCGAATTGGCACAATACGGTGCGGTGACTGTCGGCGGACTGGCAAGAGGTATTGATACGGTCGGTGCGTGGGCAACGCTTGATGTCGGCGGAGTGGCAGTCGGCGTTGTCGGCAGCGGACTTGATATAGTGTATCCGTCGGAAAATGTTGAACTTGTCAAAGCAATTACCGAAAAAGGTTGTATACTATCAGAATACGCACCCGGTACACCGCCTGTAAGAAATCATTTTCCTGCAAGGAACAGAATTATAGCGGGACTGTCACGCGGAATACTCGTAACGGAAGCACCGGAAAAGAGCGGCGCACTTATAACAGCAAAATATGCGCTTGAAAATGACAGAGATGTATTTGCGGTACCGAGAAATATTACAGATACAAATTCCTTGGGAACGAACAAAATCATTCAACAGGGTGCAAAACTGATAAACGGCGCAGCGGATATAATAAGCGAATATCCGTATGCCGAAAAAGTTATACCTAAAAAGGTAAAAAGTGAGCCGATACAAAAAACTGTTGATGACAGTAAATACAGCAAACTAAATGAATTTGAAAAACAGATAATAGATATATTAAAGAAAAGCGATATGCAGATAGATGAACTTTCAAGGGAACTGAAAAGAAACGTAAGCGAAATAAATACAAAGCTTATAATGCTTGAAGTCAAGGGATTGGTTAAAAAACTTCCCGGAAGTAAATATCAACTAAAATTATAGATACGGAGGAAATTATATGGCAACGAAAAAGCTGTTAATAGTGGAGTCACCGGCGAAAGCAGGGACAATAAAAAAATATCTTGGCAAGGACTATACAGTTATGGCGTCTATGGGGCATATAATCGACCTTCCGAAAAGTCAAATGGGTATAGACTTTGAAAATGATTACACACCGAAATATATAACAATACGCGGTAAAGGACAGCTGCTTACACAACTGAAAAAAGAGGCTAAAAAAGCAGATGTAGTTTATCTCGCAACTGACCCGGACCGCGAGGGTGAGGCAATAAGCTGGCATTTGGCGGAGGCACTTAAAATAGACCCTGAGTCAAATTGCCGTGTAACGTTTAACGAAATTACAAAAACAGCCGTTAAGGCGGCAATAAAACAGCCGAGAAAGATTGATATGGACCTTGTTGACGCACAACAGGCAAGACGTGTGCTTGACAGAATTGTGGGTTATACAATCAGTCCTATTCTTTGGGAAAAGGTTAAAAGAGGACTTAGTGCCGGTCGTGTACAGTCTGTTGCGACAAAGCTTATATGTGACAGGGAAGAAGAAATCGAAAACTTTACTCCTCAGGAATATTGGTCAATCGAAACGGTTTTGCATGATCCGAAAAGTAGAAAGGATTTTAATGCAAAATATTACGGTGAAAAGGGCAAAGAAGTAAAGCTAAACAATGCCGAAGAAACAAAGAAAGTTTCGGACGCAATAGCAAATGCCGATTTTGTTATAGAAAAGGTTAAAAGAGGTCAGCAAAAGCGTAATCCTCAGCCGCCGTTTACGACAAGTACTCTGCAGCAGGACGCGTCAAGAAAGTATAATTTCCAAGCGGCAAAAACAATGCAGATTGCACAAACTCTTTACGAAGGTATTAACCTTGGCGGAAAGATAGGAACAATAGGTCTTATAACGTATATGAGAACAGATTCGCTAAGAATTGCCGATGACGCACAAAAAGAGGCGGTTGCATATTTGACCGAAAATTACGGAAGCGAATATGTAAAGGCAAAGCAATACAAGACAAAAAAGAATGCACAGGACGCCCATGAGGCTATCAGACCGACTTCAATAAACATAAAGCCGATTGATATTAAGGATAAACTTACAAACGACCAATACAGACTTTATAAGCTTATTTGGGAACGATTTGCCGCAAGTCAGATGACAAGTGCGGTATATGACACAATGCAGGTAACTATTGACGCAAACGGTCATACATTTAAGGCAAGCGGTTCAAACATAAAGTTTAAAGGTTATATGACGGTGTACGTTGAGTCAACGGACAACAAGGAAAAGAAAGAAAAAATGCTTCCTAACCTTGAAGAAAATCAAACCGTTACACTTAAAAGTTCGGAGGAAAAGCAACACTTTACTCAACCTCCCGCAAGATATTCGGACGCTACGCTTATCAAGGAGCTTGAAGAAAACGGCATAGGCAGACCGTCAACGTACGCACCGACTATTTCAACAATCGTGTCAAGAGGATATGTCGTAAGAAGTAAGAAACAGCTTGTTCCGACAGAGCTTGGATTTGTTACGTCGGAAATTATGAAAAATAACTTTTCGGATATTGTGGACGTTGAATTTACGGCTGATATGGAAAAAGAGCTTGACAGCGTTGAAGAAGGCGAATTGAATTGGAAAAAGCTGATTAACGATTTTTATCCGTCATTTAAGGATACACTTGAAAAGGCACAGAAGAACATCGAAAAAATTCAGATTAAAGACGAAGAATCGGATGTCGTATGTGAAAAGTGCGGAAGAAAAATGGTGTACAAGCTGAGTAAATTCGGTAAATTCTTGGCTTGCCCGGGTTATCCCGAATGTAAAAATACAAAGGCTATCCGTGAAGAAACAGGTGCGAAATGCCCTAAGTGCGGCGGTGAAATACTTGTTAAAAAGTCAAGGAAAGGTAAAGTTTACTACGGTTGTGAACATTCGCCGAAGTGTGACTTTATGGTATGGGATATGCCTGTTAAGGATGAGGCTTGTCCTCAGTGCGGCGGCTTGCTCCTTAAAAAGCAAGGCAGAAACGGTAAGATTTTCTGCTATAATGAAGATTGTAAATATGAGAGAAAGTTAAAGGACGAAAAGAAGTGAAAGTAAAAGTTATAGGAGCCGGACTTGCCGGTTGTGAGGCGGTATGGCAGCTTGTAAAGCAGGGAATTGACGTTGACCTTTACGAAATGAAACCGGTAAAGTATTCACCGGCACATTCAAATGAAAATTTTGCGGAACTTGTGTGTTCAAACTCTTTGAAGGCTGACAGAATTGAAAATGCGTGCGGTCTTTTAAAAGAAGAAATGCGTATGTTTGATTCGGTTATGATGGAGGCGGCTGATATAAGCCGTGTACCCGCGGGCGGTGCTTTGGCGGTTGACAGAGATGTTTTTGCAAAGCATATAACGGAAAAAATTAAAAATCATCCGCGTGTAACCGTATTTAATGAAGAAGTTACGGAAATCAATCCCGATGAATATACAATAATCGCAACAGGTCCGCTTACTTCGGACGGACTTGCCGATGAAATAAAGAAAATTACAGGTTCGGACGAATTGTACTTTTATGACGCAGCCGCACCGATTGTGACGGAAGAAAGTATTGACAAAGACAAAGTTTTCAAAGCGGCAAGATACGATAAAGGTACTGCCGATTATATCAACTGTCCGATGACAAAAGAGGAATATACCGCTTTTTATAACGAGCTTATCACGGCTGAAACAGCACCGCTTAAAGAATTTGAAAATCAAAAGGTTTTCGAGGGCTGTATGCCTGTTGAGGTTATGGCAAAAAGAGGTGAACAGACGCTTGTGTTCGGACCGCTAAAACCTGTCGGTCTTGTCAATCCCAAAACAGGCAAGGATGATGCATATGCAATTGTTCAGTTAAGACAGGATAATAAAGAGGGTACGCTCTATAACCTTGTCGGTTTTCAGACGAATTTGAAATGGGGAGAGCAAAAACGCGTGTTCTCAATGATTCCGGGACTTGAAAATGCCGAATTTGTGCGTTACGGAGTTATGCACAGAAACACTTATATAAATTCTCCGACGCTTTTAAATAAGTATTATCAAATGGAGAAATACCCAAAAGTATTTTTTGCCGGACAGATAACCGGTGTCGAAGGTTATGTTGAGTCGGCGTCAAGCGGAATACTTGCCGGATATAATATGGCGGCTATGCTTAACGGAAAAGATATGTTTGAACCGGATTCAAAAACTTGTATCGGTGCATTACCGCTTTATATTTCAAATTCTGCAAATACAAAGTTCCAGCCTATGAATGCGAATTTCGGCATTATAGACGGACTTAACGAAAGAATAAGAAATAAAGCCGAACGCTATAATAAAATAGCAAATCGTGCTTTAGATATAATGAAAGATAAATTGAAAGGTGAGAATGATGATGAGTAAAAAGAAAATTATAGCATTGGCAATGTCAGCCGTTATGGCAGTCGGAATGATTGCAGGCTGCGGAAGTACAAAAGATTCAGGCACAGACACAGCACAAACAGAAAGCACAGAAAAGGTAACTCCTACATTTATGTACTTTGTGGCAAATGCGGACGATAACTTTGACGCAACAAACACAATGTACACTGAACTTGAAAACGAATATAAGGACAAAATCAACTTTCAACTTGTAAATGTTGACGAAAATCCTGAGGCACTTGAAAACTTCTCATTGGTAAAAGACCAAACTCCGGCACTTATTATGCTTGATACATCAAACAATATCTCGGCTATTGAATTTAAGTGCAGTGACAAGGATAAACTAAAAACAGACATAGACAATGCACTTGGAAAATAATCGAAAAGATGAGCGATACAACCGTATCGCTCTTTTTTGTATAATAATCTCTGTTTTTTCAAAAGATAGATGAAAAAAGGAGATTGTATAAATGCAGAATATAAGAACAGACTTGGCGGTGGAGGCACACGAACTCAGCAGACGTGAGGCGAAAAATGCAACGGAAATAGACGGTGTTATATCCGATGTGCGTACAGAGGACGGAATAACCGTTACGAATATAGAAATAACAAACGAAAACGGAAGTAAGGCACTCGGCAAGGCGATAGGCAATTATATAACGATTGAGTCGCCGAATTTGAAATACAGTATTGATATATACGAAAGGGTATGCACTCTTATTTCGGAGGAAATTCGTAAAATGGCCGATATAAAAAGTGACAGCCTTACACTTGTCGTAGGACTCGGAAACCGTGACATAACGCCTGACGCACTCGGTACGGAAGTGGTGTCAAGGCTGTTGGTGACACATCATATAAAACAGAATATGAAAGATTTTTTTGATGATAATATAAGCGGTGTATGTGCGTTGATACCCGGAGTTCTCGGAACAACAGGCATTGAAACTGCTGAGATTATCAAGGCGGTAAGCGAAAAGGTGAAACCGAATCTTATTATCGCCGTTGACGCAATGGCGGCGGCGGATATAAGACGTGTTTCGACCACTGTACAAATATCGGATACGGGTATTCAACCGGGTGCCGGCGTGGGAAATAACAGAGAATGTCTTAATGAAGAAACGATTGGCGCAAATGTGATTGCGATAGGTGTACCTACCGTTATAGACGCCGCAACAATATCAAAGGTTGAAATACCAAAAGAGCTTGCACCGCTTATGGTTACGACAAAGGATATTGACCTTGTAATCGAAAGAACGGCTAAAACCGTTGCAAACGGAATTAATCTTGCACTGCACCGAGATATGACATTAAGGGATATAGAAAGCTATGTCTAAGTCTGTAGACAACTCTAAAAATCACATCATAGATGTAATTTTTGAGTATTTTCGATGATTGACATATGGTTTATTTTGGGGTAAAATATATTAAAAACAGTAAAGGAGAAACGGAATGGAAAGTATTAATATAAATTCAAATATAAATCTGTATTATATACCTATGATGAAGTTGAAAACAACTACGATTGACGTATATATTCACAGAGATTTAAACGAAGAAGAATCGTCGCTTAACGCACTTTTGCCTTATGTGCTTAAAAGAGGCTGCAGACTTTGCAGTGACAGTGAGGCAATTTCAAAGTATCTTGAAAATCTGTACGGTGCCGGAATAGGTGTCGGAGTTCTAAAACGCGGTGACGACCATATTTTGCACGTTGCATTTGAAACAATTTCCGATAAATATGCACCGAACGGTGAAAAACTTTGTGACAGCGTTATTGACCTTATGCTTTCAATAATGTTTGAATCAACTTCATTCAGCGATGAAATTGTCGAACAGGAAAAGAAAAACGCAAAAGACAGAATAATGGCAATGATGAACGATAAGCGTCAGTATGCTGTAGAACGCTGTATCGAAACAATGTTTGAGGGTGAAAATTATGCAATTTCAAAACTCGGTACACAAGAGGGCATTGATAAAATAACTGCCGACAATTTGAAAAAGCATTATGAGAATATTATTACATCATCTATTATTGATATTTATATATGCGGTGATGCGGACGCAAATGCACTTGCTGAAAAGATAAAGAAATACACAGGCAAAATTGCGTTTAAGAATGCGGATATTCCTAAGACGGAAATATATGTTCCGAAGAACGAAGTTAAAAACGTTACTGATAAAATGGACGTTGTACAAGGCAAACTTTGTATGGGATTTTCAACAGGCATAAAGCCTGCAGACAGCGATTATCCCGCATTGATGGTTGCAAACAGTATATTCGGCGGTGGCGCTCACTCGAAGTTGTTTAACAATGTGCGTGAAAAGCTTAGCTTGTGCTATTATGCTTCGGGCAGTCTTGACAAAAACAAAGGCGCTTTGTTTGTAAACGCAGGTATTGAATTTAAGAATTTCCAAAAGGCATATGATGAAATACTTGTTCAGCTTGAGAATGTTAAAAACGGCGAAATATCACAGCTTGAATACGAGTCAAGCATTAATGCAATCATAAATTCACTTGAATCATATAAGGACGACCAAGATATGTTGCAGTCGTTCTATTTGGGACAGAAAATAGTCGGCACTGATTATGATATAGACACGCTTAAAGAAAAGATAAGCAAGATAACGATTGAGGACGCTGCAAGAGTGTTTAAAAACGTTAAACTTGAAACAGTGTATTTCTTAACGGGAAAGGAGGATGCGTAATGGAATTGCAGTACAGAAAAAATGACAAAACAGGTGAGGAACTGTATTACACAACACATTCTTCGGGACTTGGAATATATATAATTCCTAAAAAAGATTACAGTAAAACGTATGCAATATTCGGTACAAGATACGGCTCTGTCGATTCAAAGTTCGTCGTACCGGGTGAGAGTGAGCTTACGGAAGTGCCTGACGGTATAGCACATTATCTTGAACATAAAATGTTCGACCAGCCGGACGGCAGTAATGTATTTGATAAATTTTCAAAGTACGGCGGCAATGCAAATGCGTTTACATCATTTAATATAACGGCATATCTGTTTGCGGCAACGTCTAATATCGAAGAAAATATCGAAACGCTTATGGACTATGTTCAAAGTCCGTATTTTACGGAGGAAAGCGTACAAAAGGAACAGGGTATTATCGGACAGGAAATAAGAATGTATGACGACAGCGGAAGCTGGAAGTTGTTCTTTAATTTCTTGAACTGCCTGTACAAGGAACACCCTGTCAAAAAAGAAATTGCAGGTACGGTTGAAAGTATAAGCCATATAACGCCTGAATATTTGTATAAGTGCTACGATACATTTTATAACTTGTCAAATATGTCGATAGTTGTTGTCGGAAATGTTGATCCTGTTAAGATTTCTAAAGTTATTGAAAACGGTGTAAAGAAGAATGAGCCGTTTGAAGAAAAGATTAAAAAAGTATATCCGACAGAACCTGATGAAGTGGCAAAACAGTACGCAGAACAAAGTTTGAGCGTTGCAATGCCGTTGTTTATGACAGGTTTTAAAGATACAAATAACGGTTTCGGCGGTGACGCACTTTTAAAGAAAAGTATAGAAACGAATATTATTTTAAAAATGCTTTTCGGAAGAAGTTCAAAGTTTTATAAGAGCCTTTACGAAAAAGGACTTATAAACAACAGATTTTCGCTTGAATACACAATGCAGCCCGATTATGCGTATTCATCAATAGACGGTGAAAGCAGTGACCCTAAGGCAGTGTATGAGGCGGTTATAAACGAAGTTGAACAAACAAGAAAGAACGGTCTTTCAAAAGAAGATTTTGAGAGAATTAAAAAGGTTGTTTGGGGCGAATATATCCGTTCACAGAATGATGTAGAAGATTATGCAGTGACATTTTTACAGATGTTGTTTATGGATATTGATTATTTCAATTTCTACGATGTGTATAAGACAATAACTTTTGAAGATGTTCAAAAACGTTTTGAAGAACATTTCGTCAAAGAACATTCGGCATTGTCGGTAATCAATCCTGTATAAAAAATATCGGTGACAAACAAAAATACACCTATGTTAAGAGGTGTATTTTTTTGTGCATAAAATTAAGTATTTTTACGAAAACTAACAAACAAGGAGATGATAATATGAATAACAGACTCGGACGGCAGACTGTTACGTTTGACAATCCGCCGATAATAATAGAAACCGCCTCGACAGTGGGTCAAAAAGAGGGAAAAGGACCGCTTAAAAGTACATTTGACGTAATACTTGACGACGATACTTTAGGTGAAAAGTCGTGGGAAAAATCGGAGAGTATGCTCCAAAAAAAGACCGCACTTTTAGCACTTGAAAAAGCAAAATTACAACAAAGCGATATAGATTACATTCTTGCCGGTGATTTGCTGAATCAGTGCGTGGGTGCACATTACAGCGTCAGAGATTTTGATATACCGTTTTTGGGATTGTACGGTGCGTGTTCAACTATGACTGAGAGTATGTCAATCGGAAGTATGATTGTCAGTGCCGGATTTGCGGATTATGCAATGTGCCTTACTTCAAGCCATTTTTGTTCATCGGAAATTCAGTTCAGAAATCCGCTTGAATACGGCGGTCAGCGTACACCGTCGGCACAATGGACCGTTACGGGTGCAGGGTGTGCGATATTGTCATCAAAGGGAACAGGTCCGAAAATAACGCACGTCACAACGGGAAAAGTAATAGACAAAGGCGTAACGGATATAAGCAATATGGGTGCGGCTATGGCACCGGCAGCGATTGATACGCTTATCGCACATTTTAACGACACACACAGAACTCCCGATTATTACGATATGATACTTACGGGTGATTTGGGTGTTGTCGGCTCGGATATTCTTGTAGAGCTAATGCTGAAAGAAGGCTTTGACATACGAACAAAGCATAAGGACTGCGGTAAAATGATTTTCGATATTGAGGAACAGGACGTTCACGCAGGCGGCAGCGGTTGCGGTTGCTGCGGCAGTGTTTTTTGCGGATATGTGTACAGAGAACTTAAAAGACATAATCTAAGTAAGGTGCTTGTTATGGCGACCGGTGCGTTGATGAATCCTATGATTATAGAACAGGGCGAGAGTATTCCGGCAATCGCTCACGCAGTTGCAATAGAAATTTAGGAGGGAGAAAAATGGACTATTTAAAGGCATTTATAGTAGGCGGTCTTATATGTGCGGTAGGTCAGATTTTGATAGACAAAACAAAATTGACTCCGGCAAGAATTTTGGTTACGTTTGTTGTGGTCGGTGTATTTTTACAGCTTATAAAAATATATCAGCCGTTGGTTGATTTTGCAGGAGCCGGTGCAACTGTTCCGCTGACCGGTTTTGGATATAATCTTTGCAAAGGAGTGGAAAAAGCCGTTTCGGAAAAAGGCTTTTTGGGAATATTCACAGGCGGTTTAACTGCAGCGTCGGGCGGTATTGCGGCGGCTCTTGTGTTCGGTTTCTTGGTGTCGATTATTTTTAGGTCTAAATCGAAAAAATAGTCTATTCAAATTCATATAATTATGGTATAATACCATATATACTTTATGAATGGAGATAAAATAATGTTTGAAATAAACGGACACACAAAACAGCTTGGAATAATCGGATATCCTGTTGAGCATACGTTTTCACCTAATATGCACAACTTCATATCCGAAACCGTACATAACAACTATGTTTACGGAGCATGGTGTGTAAAACCCGAAGATTTGAAGGACGCAATTAATGGTATGAGAGCACTCGGAATAAGTGGAATTAACGTCACAGCACCGCATAAGGTAGAAGTTATGAAGTACATAGACGTTGTAACGGACGGTGCAAAAAAGCTTGGTTCGGTAAATACGGTAGTAAATAGGGACGGTAAATTGTACGGCTATAATACAGATGCGGACGGCTTTTGTATGGCACTTACAAAAGCGGGTATTGAAATCGAAAACAGCAGAATACTTATAATAGGTGCAGGCGGTGTGGTGCGTCCTACGCTTATAAAATTAATTGACAATAAGCCGAAAAGCATAACTGTTGTGAACAGAACTAAGAGCAAGGCTAAGACGCTTGCAGAGGATATTTTGAAGAGTACGGGATTTGAGGTTAATACTGAAATAGATAAGCTTGAATTTGATATAGTCATAAATACAACCTCGGCAGGTATGGAACCGCAGGAAAACGTAATGCCGATTGAAAATATTGAAGAAATCAACGATTTGTCATTTATCAACGAAAATACGGCGGCGGTCGATATGATATACAATCCCGACAAAACATTGTTTTTGCAAGAGGCAGAAAAACGCGGTGCAAAAATTCTAAACGGACTTGGTATGCTAATATATCAAGGAATTATTGCATATGAATTATTTACAGACACAAAACTTCCTGACGATATGGGTGAGAGAATCAAAAAGGAGGTTTTCGGAAGATGAATATAGTGCTTACAGGTTTTATGGCTACGGGTAAAACCGAAATAAGCAAGGCTATTTCTGAAATTTCAAAGTATAATCTTGTTGATACGGACGATATGATTGTGGAACAAGAGGGAATTACAATTAACGAAATTTTCGATAAGTGCGGAGAAGAATATTTCAGAAAAACTGAATGTGAAGTTATAAAAAAAGCGGCTGAAAAGAAAAATGTTGTTATCGCAACAGGCGGCGGCGTTGTACTAAATGAACAGAATATAGAAAATCTCAGAAAAACAGGTGTTATTTTTAATCTGTCGCCAGATTTTTCGGTTATACGGGAACGTCTTGAAGAAGCAAGAAAAACAAGACCGCTTTTAAAGCGGGACAGCATTGAAAACATCAAAAAAAGATTTGACGACAGAAAACCGTTTTATGATAACTGCGATTACAAAATCAAGGTTATACACGGCCGTACTCCGCGTTCGTATGCTATGGAAATATTAGAAATTATGGAGAGCAGTCAGGGGGCAGAAAAGCAATGAAAATAACGAGAGAGGCAGATTATGCACTTAGAATTATTGCTATGTTGGCTGATGAAAACAGACAGATAGAGGCAAAAGCGATTGCCGAAAAAAACGATATTCCGTATAGGTTTACTTTAAAAATTTTACGAAAAATCGTTCAAGCCGGAATAATCAAATCGTACAGAGGTGTAAACGGCGGATATGTTTTGAATAAAAAGCCGTCGGAGATAACTCTTAAAGACGTGATTGAAACGATAGACGGCAAAATTGCGATAAATAAATGTATGGAAAATCCCGAGTCGTGCAAAAATAACGGCATATGTAAAGTTCAGCGTAAGCTGTACAAAGTACAAAAAGTTTTGGCAGATGAAATGTCTAAAATAACTTTTCAAGACGTTTTGGAAGGAAAATAATATGTGAGCAGATAAAGCATAGAAATGTTTTGTCTGCTCTGTTTTTGTGTATAACAATGCCGTTTATCACATATTAATGTATTATTCTTACTTGAAAGGTGAGGGGTAGTATGATATTTACAAGAAAACATATTGTGATAGCGGTATTATTTGCGGTTGTGGGTATTGCGATTGGTATAGGTATAAAACATTATGAAACGTTACAGACCTTTTCAAGTTCCGATATAAAGGTTGTGCTTGACGCCGGACATGGAGCGTGTGGAAAATGCTTTAAAGAAACTATGTGTAACCGCTTATTTGTATGATTTGAACTTGCTTAAGACTACTACTTCGTAAGAACAACAAGTAAAAAAACGCATACCTACGCCATTTTTTGTTGGAACAAGTTGTGGGTCGATGCAACCTCATAAGGACAACCTAATAAAAATAATAGGACAAACCATTTCAATTTCACAAAATATCATTTAAAGAATTTTATGATGATTACAAAGATTGATTGGGAATAGATAAAAAACAAGATATATATTATTAAGAACCTAATTCCAAAATGAAATTAAGGTTCTTTTTTTATTGCAAGATAAAGGAGAAATCAAAATGGTCCGTTGGAGAGGAACATAGAGAGAACATATAATAGCCATTATTAAAATTTTAGCAGGAAAGAGGTGATATAGAGATGGACTATCAAGAAGAATTTGAGCAGACACCGATAGTCAAAATAAAGCTATCTGATACGGAGCCATATTCAAAGCATCCGTTTAAGGTGGAAGACAACAAAAAAATCGAAATGCTTGCGGAGGATATAAAAGAGAATGGACTATTAAATCCAATTCTTGTGCGAGTAATTGGGTTTGGAGGAAAATATGAAATCTTAAGCGGTCACAGACGAATGGAAGCATTAAAGTTCAATGGTGAATCGGAGGCTGATGTGCGTATCATTAAGTGTACCGATACAGAGGCTGCCAATATAGTCATCAAATCAAATCTGTTACAGAGAGATAAGATATTACCGTCGGAACGAGCAAAAATGTATGTACTTCGTAATGAGTATCTGAAAAAAGATAAATACGGAAGTTTGTCCACCGGGTGGACAAAAGTGGACGAATACACTCAAAACATATTGGCGAAGGAGTTTGATGTGTCTAAAAGCAGCATATATGAGTATATTCGGTTAAATAATTTAATCGATGATTTACTTGTGCTGGTTGATAGCGGCAAAATAAAAATCAAAATAGCAGTTTCTCTTTCGTATTTTCCAAGTGGAAGTCAAGATGTGATATATCAATATTTCTTTAAAGATAAAAAAGCTGTCCTGAATAATGAATATATCAAGCGAATGAAAAATTACAAGCATAATATTACAAATGACATTCTTGAACAAATAACAACAGCATTAAAAAAATCAAAAAATACAGAAAAGAGATATGTTGATACGTTCATAAAGAAATACGTCAGGCATTTTAAAAGTGAGCAGGAATTGATTGAGCGTATTGAAATTTTGATGGTAGATTATCTTGAACGAAAGGATAATTAAGTTAAAGATATATTAAGATTGTGTGGTGAATTTATTGAAAAAAATTTATACATATTGTGATGAAAACGGAGTATCGCCGGTACTTGAATTTTTAAAATATTCAGATGATAAGATAAAAAAGAAATTTCGATATCAGATTAATATGCTTGTATCGGAAAACAAGATACTGTGTGAACCGCATGTTAAACATTTTATCATAGAGCGTTACAGACAGTTTTACGAGTTTAGAATCAAGGTATCCAAAAAAGTTGTGCGTATTATATTTTGTGAAAGAGATGATAATATTGTACTTTTACATGCGTTCTACAAACACGACAAACGAGATACAGAGAAAGCACTTGAATATTCAATAAAGCTGTACGAAAAGCTTGAAACCGATAGTCTGTTGCCGTTTCAATATCTAAAGGAAGTGATGATGGGATGCGTGGGATTATAAGTGCATTTGCGGACCAGAGTATTCAGAATGAGCTGAAAAGAGATATAGAAAATCAAGATATGGCATTTATGTGTGATGATTGCACTAACGGAGTAACATTGGTGATGGATGTTGAAAGACATTCTGATGTTGATGTTATTATAATGCGTTATACAGCGATTAAGGATATTGAAACTTATATTGCACAGATAAGAGCAATTACTAAGACTGCACGAATTTTGCTTATTCTAAGCGGATTGAGAAAACAGTATGTGCAGACGCAATTTGATGTGTACCGTAAACAGTATAATGTTGAGGATATTATATTTGAAGGAAAGGGTATGGATAAGTTTGAGATTTTATCTATAATCAATAAAGGGCGAATAAATGAAGCTGCGGTATATGATGAAATAATCTCAGATGATATTCCAAAATCTCAACCGGTTAAAACAGAAAAATCAGCGGAGTCTGAAACTATCAAAAAGGTTGAAAGTAAGCCAAAGGTAAATAAGAGAAAACAGCCGATTATAGATTTTAAATGGAAAAGACGTAATACTGTTAAATCAAATAAAGAATGTTTGATTATTTCCGTGTTCGGTACAACACACGGAGCGGGTGTTACGAATATGACAGCCAGTTTGGCAGAGTATTTTTCGGAAAACGGCAAAAAAGTATTGGCGATTAATTTATCCGGCGGTGATGAATTTCGATATATACATGGACGTGCGGAATATAAGAACGTAAAATCAGTTGATATTTCGGAGTTTAATGATTATGACATAGTAGTAATCGACCTTGGAAATCCGTTTTACATAGACAGTAACGGAGATTTTTGTGGAATATCATCCGGGTACAACTATAAGAATATCGAAATCCTAAAAATATCATCATTAAAAATTGTGATGGCATTGTCGGATGCGTGGCACATAAATAAATGTAAATATTTTTTGCTTGATGAAAAATGGGCGGAACAAATATCAAATTCATATATATTTTTATTTGACACAGAACCGCCCAAACAATTATTGAAATACAACGTTAATATGTTTGACAGAAACAGCGATAGCTTTGCAAATGAAATTGCAAGGCTTTTTTTATAGTTTTTTTTATAGGAAGGAGTAATAAAGATTGAAGAAAGTATCTGAGAATAAAATCTTAGTAGGCGGTATATGTATTGTTGTTGCGGCAATACTTGCATTTTTGATTTTGCCGAGTATGTATAAACAAAAAGAAAAGACGATATTTATATGTCGTTTAATGTCCGATATTCCGGCAGGAACAAAAATTGAAACAGAGATGTTAAAACTTGTTGAAGTTGGAAGTTATGGATTGCCGGAAACTGTGGTTAAAAATACTGATGACATTGTAGGAAAATACGCAAAGGTCAGTATGACAACTGACGATTATCTGTATGCATCTAAATTCGCGGATTATGTATCGGACGAAAGATTGGATAAAGCGGTTGCAGAGGGGAAACGACTTGTTGCCGTCAGTGTACCGAGTAATGCTGCAAGCGTGGCAAATCATCTGAAGTCGGGCGATAAAGTGACAGTTGCATATTATGATGATGATAATGTTGTCATAGACGATATACTTAAAAATATTGAAATTTACAGTGTCGAAAACGAAGATGCTCAAAATCTGGATGATATTCATGACAGTGAAGATAAGGATAACTCAATAGCTGCAAGTGTTACACTTATAGCAAATGACGAACAGGCAGAAAGACTTGTTAAAGCTGAGTATTCCGGAAAAGTACATTTGATATTGGAGAATCGGGGTGTGGTATAATGAATGCAAAAATCATATCAGTTTGGGGTGCTAACGGCAGTGGAAAGACCACAACAACAGTCAATCTTGCATATTCTCTTGCACAACGTAACTTTACGGTAGGCGTTATATCTTCTAATATATATTACGGAGAAATACAAACAATTTTCGGTTGTAATATACCTGATGACCGCGGGATATATCAAGCGTTGCTGAACGGTGAAACTAAAAATATGTTTGTGCAGGCAGGAAAAACAGCAGTGTTTGTTTTGTCCGTTCCCGACAAATTTGACGCAATACAACTTACTGCAATATCGCACAAACGTGTCAACGATATTATTGATGATGCGGCTATACGTTTCGACTATCTTATTATAGATTGTGATACAGAACTAAATAATCCAATATCCAGTATAGGAATGACAGTGGCAGATAAGATTATAACGGTACATCATCCCTCAGTAAAGGATTGCATTTGGCAGCAAAGTATGCAAAATGTCAATAATTTGCTTAATTTGTCGTATAAGACGGTACATATATTAAACGGTTACGATAAGTCGTGTGATTTATCTGCATACAAATCAAGTATCGGATTAAAATTTGAATTTGAAATCGGTTATGTTGATAATGCCAATGTTTATGCAAATACGGGACAGGCTATTGTATTTCATGATTTAAGACAAGAACGAGCATATATATCGGCGATGAAAGCTTTGACAAGTTCAATTATTTTGCAGGGAGGCGGAGTTGTATGATAGATGTTTTTAATATAAATGACCTTATATATAAGATGAATGTAAATATGAATGTTGACTCAGAGAATTCCAATCAGCAGACAATGAAATATAAAGATGTGGTTGATAAAATACGACATATCATATCAAAATATCATTCGGCAGAGTTGATTGATGTTATATATTCGCCGTCAGCCGGAGATACATTGAAAAATCTCATAATACGATACATTAATCAAAATAGAATGTTAGTTGAAGGTTGCTCAAATATATCGGTATTGGCAGACAAAATATATGAAGATATGGCGGGTTTCGGAATACTTACAAAATATCTTCAAGATGAAGAGGTAGAAGAAGTTAATATCAATGCGTGGAATTGTATAGAGGTTATTTATCCCGATAAAGTGGAGATGTTGGAGGAAACATTCGTTTCTCCGGATGATTGTATGGATAAAATCAAGAAAATGGTTTGGCTTGGTGGTTCGATAATAGACGGTTCTAATCCTAAAGTAGATAGCTTTATTGGTGATGGTGTAAGAATATCTGCAATTATTCCACCGTGCGTAGACAGTAAAACCGGCGGCGTTGCATCAATACGGCGTCAAAAAGAAAATGTAATAACACGCAGATTGATGATTGAATATGGCAGTGCAACAGCAGATGAACTGGAGTTTTTGCCGCTATGTATAAATAACGGAGTATCTATTGCGATAGCAGGCAGTACGGGTAGCGGTAAAACCACAGATTTGGCGTATTTGATTTCTTGTATTAATAACAATAAAAGAATTTACACTATTGAAGATACAAGAGAATTGAATATTGCAAAATATGAGAATGGTAAAATGACCAACAGAGTTGTTCAAACGCTTACTAAAAACGGACCTAATCCTATTACAATGGATGATTTGTTAAAGGAGGCATTACGATTCCATCCATATGCGATTATCCCGGCAGAAATGCGTGGCAGTGAGGCTATGACAGCAGTCGAGGCAGGAAGAACAGGTCACGTTATCATATCAACATTGCATGCTAATTCAGCGGTAGACGCATATAATCGTATTTTATCAATGTGTGTAGCAACGGGACTTAGATTATCAGAATCTAAAATTCTTGAATTTATATTGGAAGCAATTCCGCTTGTTTTGTTTAAACGTCAATTACCTGACGGCAGACGTGTATATGATGAAATCTTTGAGGGTACAGGGATAAAAGACGGCAAAGTAGTTGGAAATACATTGTATAAGTACGAGATTAAAAAGAATATATACGATGCTGACGGCAAGATAGAAAAGGTTATAGGGCAACATAGGAAAGTTGGAAAAATGTCTGATGAACTTATTCATCGTCTGCGCTGCGGTGGTGCAAGTGAGGAAGAATTAAAACAGTTTACATAAAATATTCATAAAAATTTTTAGTAAAATATATTGACTTTCATTTTATCTAGCAGTATAATGAAATAAAGATAATCATATATTATAGGGAGGGATTAAAATGAAAGCAGGACAAAATATTATGGATAATGAAATTCTTAATTTTACAGAAAGACTAATACCAATTTCAGATTTCAGCAAGGGTAAAACATCTCGTATATTTGATGATGTGAAGAATAATAATACAGAATATATTGTATTGAAGAATAATCAGCCTACAGCAATGGTAATATCTCTTGACAGTTATCGTGAACTTGTGGAAAAAGCCTCAAAAATGGAAACTTTACTTGATAAAATCGAAGAAATAAGACTGTTTAATATTGCATCTGCAAGGTCTGAAAAGGCAGAAAAAACAAAAGACTTTGAGGACGTTATATCGGAATTTGGTTTTACAAAAGAAGAAATTTTTGAAGATATGGATGATGTGGAGATTGAATAATGTGGAATGTTAAATTTTTGAGTGAGGCAGAAGCTGATATGCATAGCTTGGACAATTCACTAAAAAAACAAATTTTAAAGGGTATTGCCAAGGTTAGTACAAATCCGCTTCCGATACCTACTGGATATGGAAAACCACTTGGGAATAAAGGCGGAAATAATTTAACAAGATTCTTTAAAATAAAATATAGAGGAATTGGAATTCGTGTTGTCTACACTTTAGTTATAGAAAAGAAAGTTATGAATATTGTTGTCATATCACAACGAGATGATGAATATTGTTATGAGGTTGCCGGAAAACTTTATAATAAATATGGTGATGATATTTTCAAGGATGTATTTTAAAGAAATATTGAGCAGACTGTAAAAGGTCTGCTTTTTGTATGCAGAAATTTAAGGAGGTTTTTAAGATTGAAAAATATAATATTAATTATGATATTCGTGCTCCTAATTATAGGAGCATTTTTTATTATCGGAATAAATCCATTTAGACGAAAATCATATATTTCATTAGCCAAGCAAGTACAGGAAGAGAAATTTCGAAATGTAGATGAACGCTTTGACAGATTGGCGTTAAAAGACCGCATTATTACAACAATACAGAACACAGTATCAATGGGCGGAAGTAATATGAAGATATTTTCTGCTATGATTGCTGTTGCTATGGGTAGCGGAATAGGCATAGGAAAGATGTTGTTTACCGATACAACTCTGGCATTGGTAACGGGTTTTGCATTTATTCCAATACCGTATATATTTCTGAAAGTAAAGTCAAGATGGTATAAACGTAATCAGGACGAACTTTTGGAGAATACCTTAAGCATTATAACTGACAGCTATATAGTTTGCAATGATATTATAAAGGCGACAAATGAAAATCTGTCAAAGTTAGATATTCAAAAACCGTTTGCGGAATTTATCACTGATGTAACCTTGATTGACAGTAATATACGCCGATGTTTGCGACGATTGGAGATTAAAATAAACAATAAATATTTTTCGGAATGGATTGATATTTTGATATTGTCACAAGAAAAATCGGGTGATATGAGATTTATTCTTTCGGCTGTAATAGACGGTATGAACGATGCAAAGAAATTACAAATAGAGGCTGATACCGTGATGATGAATGTTTGGAAAGAATATTTTATGTCTATAATTCTGGCATTTTCAATCATTCCGATACTGCGTTTTTCAAATGCAGAATGGTTTAACATTCTTATAAATACGTTTGTAGGAAGACTGCTTATAGTATTAATGCTGCTATTGACAATTATATCGGCATTCTTGACATTAAGAATAAATAAGCCGTTGTAACAGGAGGAAAAAAGTATGAAGTTTTTGATATTTATTCTGATTTTTGTAGGAATGTTTATGATTAGCGGCAGCTTATTAAAATTACCGCCATACAGTACATCACAGCGTTTGCGTAGTATTTCGGGGAAAGCAGGAATGACGGAAATGCTTAAACAGCGTTTGCTTCTACCCGTCATTAAAATAGTAGCACTGATAGTTCATCTTGATGACTTCAAAGAACGAAGAATGCAAATAAAACTGGAGCGTGCGGGATTTATTTTTACACCGCAGGAATACTATGCAAGGGCTGTTGTAATGTCGGCAGGAACATTAATAATCGGTGGGATTATATCATTGGCAATAATGCCGTCAATGAGTGTTGTTATATGTATATTGGCGGTTATAGTATATTTTCATTTTTTCGGTGAGGTTAATGACAAACTCAAAGAAAAAGATGAGTGTATAGAGCGAGAACTGCCTAAGTTTGTTCGTGCTATTGTACAAGGACTGAAAACTGAAAAAGATGTTATAAAGCTTTTGGAAAACTATGGCGAAATTGCAAGCAAGGGACTTCAATATGATATTGAGGTTCTGATACTTGATTTAAAATCGGGTAATTTTGAAAATGCAATGATTGATTTTGAAAACAGAGTAGGTAATGCGTATATGTCACGTCTTGCAAAATCGCTCATTGCAATAAATCGTGGAGATAATCAGGAAGCATCACTAAATCATTTACTGTCTGATATGTCGCTATTGTCACATGAAACCATGTGTCGAGAGTTAAATAAACGCCCGGGACGAGTGAAAATGATGGTTATACCTATTGTAGTGATAGGTATATTTACATTATTCTATGTTGTGGGCGTAAATTTATTTGATTCTTTGGGCGGAATAATGTAAAAGAAAGAGGTTTGATAAAATGAATAAATTACTTATAAAAACAAAAATTGCAAAGGATTCGTTTATGTCAGAATCTAAACGTGTTCTTAAAAATACTAAGGGCGACCAAATAACAGGTTGGCTTATAGTCATACTTATCGTTGTCGTTGTCGGAGCGTTCTTCATGAAGAATTATCAAGACGCCATTGTTGAGGTCTGGGACGGTGTTATCGCTAAGATAAAGTCCGCTTTCGGCATATAAAGCAATGAAAAAAGAAGTAAAGAAGAAAAGCAGGGGAATGTCTGCTTTTCTAAAAGCAAAGAAAAAAGGCAGTGCATATTATGAGATTATCATAAAGACACTTGTATTTATTACAATGATTGCAACCGCTGTTTCATTCTTCAGCATATTTACGGTATATTTGAATTTGAATTATACTTGCAGACGTGTGGTTCGTGAGATTGAAATATCGGGGCAGGTTACATCAGAAACCAATGCACTTTTCAATCAGCTAAAATCAAATACCAATATAGGCTCAGAGGCTGATATGTCAGTGAGTGCAAATTATTTTAATGCGGCACAGAAAAAAATACAACTTCGTAATACATTTGATGTGATATGTACTACAAATTATCGCTTTGATGTATTTACTCCGCTTGGCAGTAAGCCTGTGGGATTTGATATCCCGATGAAGGTTAAATTAAAGGGAATGAGTGAGAAATATTGGAAATGATGTGCATAACATTTATATTACTTGTGTTTTATTCTGTATTGGACATTCAATATGAGGAGATTTCTACATGGAAACTTCAAGCCGGAATATTACTTGTATTTAGTATCGGTGCTGTATCAAGTGCTAATATATCAAGATATGTAATTGAATCGTTGGCAGTCTACATAGGCATATGTTTATTTGCAAGGGCTTTGCGAAAATGGGTAGGAGGAGCTGATTTTGATATTATATATCTGATATACCTTATGATGGGTGCACAAAATATGTATATCTACATATTTATGTTGCTTGTATTGTGTAGCGGATTGTATATGCTGCTAAGCAAGTCAGACAGGAATAAACGATTGCCGCTTATTCCTGTTATGACAGCCGCATATGTTATAACTATATTTATTATAAGAGGTGGTGTGTATTGGTAAGGATTAAAGAAAGATTAAATGCAAAGAAAAACGGCAGCGGTCTTTTGATGGTTATGATACTTGTATTTTTCCTGATAACATTCATTGTGACAGTAGGTGAGTTTTACAGAATACATATTATGCAGCAGGAAATAGAAATTCATTTGCAACGAGCGATCAACTGCTCGGTTGAATATGCGATGGGTGATTCATACAGACAAGATAAGATAACTAATCTTAATGTCGGAGTGGCAAAAACTAAGTTCTATAAATTTATCAGAGATGATATGGGATTGGACAGTAATAACAGAAAATATAAAGACGGTAAACTTGTATATACACTTGAATTTGTCAGTGTAAACGGTACAAGTAATCCGGCTGTATTTAATGTGAAAGGGTACGCATCTGCAAGAAGTTTGTTTTCGTTCTTAACAGGGAATATTGAAATTCCGTTTGATATATCGTCAACGAATTTTAGGACAGATTAAAAAAGTTTGTATAAAAAACATTCGTAAAATCGCATAGATATGCGGTTTTATTTTTATGGAAGTACAACTTTAAAAATAGTTCTTGACATTGATAACAATACTTGGTATAACTAAATTAAGATGGTAACATAGATAAATAAAAATATTAAGAAACGGGAGGAAAAGTCTATGAAAAGAATTTTAACAATATTATTGACGGTTATAATGCTCGGCTCGCTTTCGGTAAACTGTGTAACTGCCGATGAAACGAAAGATATTACGGTAACGCTTGACGGAAATCAAATTGAATTTCCCGATGCAAAACCGTATATCTTCAAAGAGAGAACGCTTGTTCCTATACGATTTGTCAGTGAAGCAATGGGAGCTGATGTGTCGTGGAACGGTGAAGAAAGCGAAGTAAACATTGTAAAGGGCAGAGATAATATCATTACGCATATTTTATCGTCAAAGGCAACCTTAAACGGAGTTTTATATACTTTTGATGTGCCTGCAATGATAAAAGATGACAGAACATTCGTACCGCTGAGATTTATTGCGGAATTGTTGAATTGTGATGTTGAGTGGAACGAAAATACTTATACAGTAACAATAACATCACCGCCGGCAACTGTCGCATTTCCAGAACCTGAATTGACGGTGCATTTTCCCGAAAACGCATATGAAGGTAAATTGTTTTGGATAACGGTTGACAACATAAGAGATTATACCGATTGTGATAATTACCAATTCAAAATTGATTTTATAACACCGTCGGAGTTTAATACTTATGATGTTAATATGGGTGCAATACTTGGTTGGGAAACGCATGAACGAAATCAATGGCATAAAATTCAATATGCTGATGATTCCATTTTTACAGTGTATTCAGAATATTATACAACTCGTGAGAATAAGGAAACGCTTGAATTAAAAGACGGAATGCCTATGGAATTTGTACTTAGTGTAAAGCGTTTATGCAGTGGTGAGGTTAAAGAATATCACTATAATGAAACCTTTAAATATCCTTATCCTGCGAAATAATGGGAGGTATGATAAATGAAAATAAGAAAAGTTTTAACGGCTGTCACAATGACAGTCGTTTTTTTATGCTCAAATGTTCTTATATCAAAAGCTGATTTTAGTAATGAATATGCTAAAGATGATTATAGAAGACAACCAGTAATTGATATATACGGTGAAGAAGTAGCTAAGCCGATTGCAAATTTCAGAATTATCCGTATGCGTAACGGCGAAATAAAAGATATGCTTGAAAGCTATTATGACAATGATTTGTCTGCCGAATTTCCTTCTATGCAATGTTATGTAGGAGATACGATAGTTTTTGAAGATTTAAGTAAGGCTAAGAATAATGCAAATATAAAAACGTGGGATTTTCAATATTACGGTATGCTTGGCGACAGCTATAACGAGTATAATTATAACATATTGGAGTCAAGTAAATTTGAATTGACTGAGCCGGGAGAAACAGCTTTTTTTCTGTGTGTTAAAAGTGATGTAAATGTACAGTCGGGTTCACTTGATCCGTGGTCAGAAAACGGAAATCATCAGACTATCGGAATAAACAAGTGGTTTCCCAAAGGAATGTATTGGTACTTTGCAAGTGCAAAAATAGTAGTCAATCCGGCACCGGAAGCAATAGTCAACATAAGGTATTGGGATGTGCCGAGTAACAGAATATTTCATGAAGAACAACGTGATTTGGGAGAAATGACGGATAATGAAATAATCAAAACTACGGTCCATATAAATGACTGGGATGGATATGAATACAATGGTTGGAATGTGCAGTTAGCAGACGGAGAAATTCAATATACGGGTGATGAACGTGACGTTGATATTGAACTTGCACCTTGGGTTCCGATAAAAAATTTGAATATTGAATATTATCCCAAGGAGGAAATTACACCACCGCCGACAGACAGCGGAGAAAATGATGATATAAAACCGTCGGGAATATGTGACGGTGAAATAGAATGGACGGAGAATGCTACACATAGAGTTGTAACAGGATATAACAGTAAAGGCAATGCGGTATATAGTAATTGCAAGCATACTTTTACATACAAAGCGACTTTAAGTGCCAATGCAACCGTTTCGCCATCTACGTTTAAATCAGGATATGGCTTTGAAACAAAAGTTAATTATAGCATAACAACAAAGCTTATTGATAACGCAGGTGAATACTGTTCAAATTGGAATAACAACCGTTCGGCAAGTAAAAAAGTGAAAGAGCCTACAAAGACTGCGGTATATATACCGTGGAGTATGACAAACAGATTGGGTACTCAGTCTAAATCTATCAGTATGGACAAAAGCGGTAAAGTATTTCAACTTCCGAAAAGCCCTGTTTCAGAATCCGGTGAGAGGAAGATATATACCGATGTTTCGTTGGCAGGAACGCAAGAAAAACCTGTAAATCATAGCTTTGAAATATATATTTCCGGCGGTGGTGTGGGTAATGTAGAGTTTTGTAAAAAGATTACTAAAACCATTACCATAAACGGCGATATGTTTGAAGACGATTTTAGCGGAGCAGACTAATGTTTTTATTGCTGATTTTGTATGCGGCATATACGGATTACACAAGACGTGAAATACCGAACAGTATCATATTGTATATATATGTGTTGTCGCTGGCGAGTAACAATTTGATATTTGAGAGGATTACGGGCTTTTTAATACCTGCATTACCTCTCTTTTTTATTGCCCTAAAATACGATGGCATCCAAGGAGGTGATGTCAAATTCTTATCAGCGGTCGGAGCGTATTTGGGATTGTTCAATCTTGCATTGGTGCTTATTCCGACAACCGTAACGGCGGTCGTGTGGAGCTATGTGAGGTCAGAGAAAAGCGTTCCGCTTGCAACTGTATTCTGTATAGGGTACATAATCTTTAAAATCATAATATTTTTGAAGGGAGGATAACTGATGAAAAATAAGTTAAAAAATGTTCTGCCGATAGCATTGTACATTATATTTTGTCTTGCCGTAAATGCATATGCAGAGGATATGTGGGAAGTAGCAAACCGCATCATTGTTGATGTATATAACAAAATCGCAGGTATCAGTACAGTATTGGCAGCGTTAATGACTACTGTATGCGTTGTCGGAATGAAACTGTCAAATAATCAGCAGAAGGTAGACCAAAGCGTAGACTGGTTAAAACGTATTTGGATTGCATGGGCTATTATAAACGGCATAGGTGCATTCTTGGCATATGTTCGTCCGCTTTTGTCGGGATTGGCAACAATCGAATAAAGCTAATACAAAAAGAATAGGAGGAGGTGATGCCATTGCTGGAACCAATCATGAAAGGGCTTATTGAATGGATATATGAGATGGTAGTCGGAATTATGGAGTATGCAGCTAAGGAATTGGTGGGTGTTATGAGTATGGATATGGCGTACTTTGAACAAACCGCACCGGTTATAAAAGATATTACAAATATAATTCTGGCACTTGGCTGGGGAATGCTGATTGCAAATATGGTATTTCAGTCCACAAAAGCAATGATGTCAGGAGTAGGTTTTGAAAGCGAAGATCCGAAGCATATATTTTGCAGAACATTTGTGTTTGCGTTTTTACTTCTTGCGTCAAAACAGATATGTAATCTTGCTATGGGTATAACGGGAAATGTTATAGAGTTGTTGCAAATACCATCTGCATTAGATTTTTCAATCCCGGACCAAAGTATGTTCGATATCAGCTCAAGCGTAAAATGGCTTATAGTGATTGTTGTAGGATTTATTCTCATTTTTCAGTATATAAAACTGTTGTTTGAAATTGGTGAACGGTATGTAGTAACGTCAGTTTTAACATTTTTTTCACCGCTTGCATTTGCAATGGGCGGTAGTAAAAATACAAACGACATCTTCAAGGGTTGGTGTAGAATGTATGGCTCAATGATGGTAATGATGATTATGAATATCGTGTTTCTGAAACTTATTTTATCGGCAATGGGCAATGTAACAAAAGGTAGTGTACTTATATGGTTGGTGTTTGTTGTTGCTCTTACGCGTGTGGCAAGGAAAATCGACAGTCATATCGGTAAAATAGGTTTAAATCCTGCACAGACCGGTGATGGAGTAGGAAGCAGACTTCCGGGAATGATGACAATGGTAGCAGTACGTACTATGGCGTCAACTATCGGAAGAAACATAAGTTCAAACAGAGATTCTGCCAGACATACATCATCAAACGGAAGTGGCCCGTCACATAGTCGGTATAATTCACGAAGTGACAGAAGTCACACAAATAATAATACCGAACATACACGCCCGTCGGGCAGTTCTGCCAGAGGTAATGCAGGAACAACAGTTAATACATCATCGGGCAGCAGCACATCAAGCAGTCAACAAACAAGAAACAGTCAATCTGTATCGCATAACGGCAGTAAACCAAACGGACAATACAGAGGAAAAGATAGATACGGAATACCGTATATGGACGTTAATGAACAATACGGAAAATTCCCTAACGGTAATCCTGAAGCACATACGGGACGTGGCAGTGTAAATTCTGTCGGAGGAGTAAACAGAGAAAGCTTAAGCCGTACAAACGATTTACGAAGTGCAGATGGAAATAAAACAGGTGCAGGTATAAATAACAGCCCTTCACATCAAAACAGACCGCCTATTTCTCGGAATACTGTTGTCGGAGAGAACAGAAATAATGTCGGAAGTGTAAATCAAGAACAGAATGCGAGTCACTTTAACAGTCAAAGGCAATCAAGTGTTGCAGGAAATTCACCGACAAATGTAACTCAAAGAGGAAACAGTACCAATAATAGCGGTACAGTACATAACACCGAAAATGTCCGTAATGGAATTAATACAGTCAACAGTTCAGAAGGTCAAACACACTCTGTTGTGAATAATCATAATAATACTACAACAGGCGGGACAAACAATAATTCGCATACGGATAATGTAAGCCGTCAGCAGACTGTAAATAATAACCGACAGATAAATCACGAATATAAGAACGGCAGATATAATCCCGCTGCGGTCAACAGAAAGCAGGATAGAACAGTGTATCATAAACAAACTACCATAAAGAAAATTGATTCGTCAGATGAAATGAAATTGAGAAAGAAACGAGGAGGAAAGAATGGCAGAACAAAAAAATAATGCAGTAGCAACAGCCGGCAATATAGCACATAAACTGCACGGAGCGGCACAGGTTGTCAGAGGTGCGGTAACAGCTGATTTTGTAGCGGTTATAAGCGGTGCAACAAAGCTAATATCACCGAAAGTCATAGCGGCAATTATAATAACAATTTTGCTTGTAGTGTTGACTCCTGTTTTAGTAATCTTCTCACTTCCGCAAGTGCTGTTTAATTGGGGTACATTGCAAGACAGTGAGCTTTCTGTAAGACATGAGCAGGCTGAATACTTGCAGGGTTGCTATAATGATACAAATATGAGTGACGAGGATTTGATGTGGCTCATATCCATTGATGCGGTAAAAAATAATCAAGATATTATGAATATGTCGCAAAATTCGGTTACAGATATTCTAAAATATTTTACCGATGATTCAGACAAAAATCCAGATAATATAATGGACAAGCTTGGTTTTGACGAAAATCAAAAGAATTGGGCAACACTTATGTATAATACCGTCAATCAGGCGAAAGAAGATAATAATGCTGACTTGCCTATAATTGCAGGCGGTACGAATAACGGAATACCGTCAGAGGCATATAATGACGAAACATTTGCAAAACTCATAAACGAGGCAGAAAAATATCTGGGTTATCCATATGTATTTGGCGGCTCGTCACCTGCGACAAGCTTTGATTGCAGCGGATTTGTATGTTGGGTATATACACACAGCGGGGTACATAATTTACCCCGCACAACCGCACAAGGTATATATAATCAGTGTAAAAGAGTATCTGACAGTGAAGCAAAACCGGGTGATTTGATATTCTTTAAGGGCACATATAACGCAGGTGAAACGGTCACGCATATCGGTATATATGTAGGAAATAACAGAATGTTGCACTGTGGTAATCCTATTCAATATACATCGATTGATACTAACTATTGGCGTAACCATTTCTACGCATATGGACGACTGTGATAACAAAGGAGGAAATAACTTTGAATGATTTTTTAATTCCCGCTAATTTTGAGGATAGCGGAAAGATTATGGGCTTGTTTTCTACAAGAAATGTAGTGGAAGCGGTTATACTTGTACTACCGTTTGCATTCTGCATATTCAAGCTCGTTCCATTGTCACTTACTTGGAAGATTATATTGTCATCTGTTTTTGTAATACCCATTGGAGGATTTGCACTTATGGGTATAAGAGATGACCCGCTAAGTATATTTGTTCGTACATGGTTTGAATGGCGAAAAAACAGAAAAATTTTAGAATATCGAGGTGAGATTGATTGAAATTAAAAGAGATATTTCAAAATAAAAAATCAGAAGAAATCAACTACTATGAAAACAGTACACAAAAATGGCTGCCGATATCGGAGTTTCGAGATGGTATTGTTGTTATGAAAGACGGACGATATGTAAAGGTAATTGAGGTCTTGCCGGTCAATTTCTATTTGAAATCAGAAACCGAACAACAAAATATAATATACTATTATGCAAGCTATTTAAAAATAGCACCTGATAATATGCAGATAAGGGTACTTACGCAGAAAGCCGATATATCAACATATCTTGAGAGGTTGGAACATTTTCTTGAAACAGAAAATAATGATGAGTGTCGAAAGATGATGGTTGATGAGATTAATTTCGTGGAGCAGCTGTCATATAATGTGGCTGTGAAAAAGCGTTTCTTTATTGCATTTGAGTTTACTCCCAAAAGCTTTGACAGGACATATACTTTTGATGATGCTTTGGCATATTTAAACAATGAGGAATATAAGGCAAGAAGATATTTGGCACAATGCGGTATGGAAGTTTTGGAGGTATCTGATGATGCTTTTCTCACGGATTTATTTTTTATGATAATAAACAAATACACATCAAAATCTATAAAGCCGGGACAGATAAGCGGTATGTATGATGAGATACATACAATGTCTGACAATATTTTTTAATCTCTCTGAAATAGGGAGATTTTTTTATTATATGAGGAGCGTGAAATAATGAAGAAAATAATATCAATGCTATTGCTTGCAGTAATGCTGTCATCGGCATTGGAAGCATTTGCAACGATGTCGTACAGTGACATAACAAACGAACATTGGGCAGCGGAATATATCAAACAGCTTACCGATAAGGGTATTTTGTTTGGTACACCGGAGGGAAAAATACTTCCTGATAATAATATTACCCGTGCAGAAATTTCGGCAATGATTTCAAGAACATATGATGAAGAATATGTTGGCAGTACACAATCATTTAATGATGTGCAGGGACATTGGGCGAAAAATGATATTGAAAGACTTGTTCAAAACGGGATAATAATTAAAGATGAATACGGAGATAAGTATTCACCGGATACATATGTCACTCGAATTGAGATGATACGATATGTGCTAAGATGGCTGAAACTGTCGGAACAAACAGTAATGCAGAATATCGATACTCCGTATGTGGATAATTATATGATTTCAGAAAGCGATAGGGGATATATCAATGTGGCGAGAGAATACGGAATAATATCCGGCTATCCCGATAATTCTGTAAGACCTTACGGAAAAATAACTCGTGGAGAAGTGTTTAAGATATTTTGCGTTGTGTTGGATATAAAAGATGTTGGCCCTACGCCTACACCAACAGTTTTACCCACACCGACAGTAACTCCAAAAGTGTTGCATAGCGGTGGAGGAAGCTCATCAAATAAAACAGCAACAGTTGAGTTTACAGTTCCGAATACAGTATATACAGATACTTTAATTGAGTTTGAAACAATAAATCAGTATGTGAAGTCAATGGAATGGACTTTGAAAAAGTATTCGGATGAAACGCAAGAATATGTGCTTGTACCGATTGATGAATATATAGATGGAGCTATTAATGATAAAGGCGGCAGTTTTAAATTTAAGACTGCCGGTCAATATCAGCTTTGTGCATCTGCATTTAATTCAAAAGGCAAAAAATATGAATATTCAAAGGATATAACAGTGTCAGAAATATCGACGGTGAATATTGATTTGCCGCAATATACGCATACCGATACGGAAATCAATGTTACAGTGAATTCTGATAAAAAATCTTTTAAATGGAATGTCATATTAGACGGACAAGAAGTAACAGATTTAAGTGAATGTATAGATGGTAGCTTGGACAATGATAAAAATACCATAAAGCTGAAAAAAAGCGGACGTTATACGTTTGAATGTGAAGTTACAGATGAAACGGGTAGAACTTTTGGGGACAGTAAAAGTATAGTCGTATATCCTGTGCCGGAATTGATGTTTGAAACTCCGGAAGTAGTATATACAGACAGTAAATTTCCTGTGATAGTTGCAACAGATTTAAGCGGCTATGATGTGAATTGGTTGATTTCAAAGGACAATGGGGACAGTAAAATATACACTGAATATACTGATTTCGTACTTAATGAATACGGCGGAGATATACAACTGCTAAACAGCGGAGAATATACATTAACATTGTCAGCCGTTGATACAACAGGGCGTAAGTTTGAATATTCAAGAAATATAAAAGTAATACCCGTTGCAAACTTTACTTTCACAATGCCGAGTGTTGCTCATACAGATACTGACGTTAATATTGTATCGGAAATTATAAATGCCGACAAAGTTGAAGTACAGTGGACTATCAGTAAGGACGGCGTGGAAAAAGCATATACAGAATATGCTGACGGAAACCTGACATCAGACGGTGGCAGTATTTGTTTTAAGACTGACGGTGAATATACCGTATATGCAAGATTTAAGGATAATGCAGGCAGGACATATGAAACATCTCAGACTATAAAAATATATAAAGTGCCTGTTGTTGAATATATCAATAATCCTTTGCCGTCATACTCATATACCGATAACGATATTGAGGTGAAACCGGATATAAAAAATATAGACGGATTGAATATTGATTGGTATATAAATAATAAATCATATGCGGAATATGTAAGCGGAAAGCTTGATAATAACGGTGGTAAAATACGATTTAAGCAACAAGGTCATTATACCGTAACTGCAAGTATTACCGATGAAACCGGCAGAATATTTAAATATGATGTGCAACTTGACATTTATCCCGTATCATATATTGGTATTGAAATTCCGTCATATTCGCATACCGATACTAATGTTCAAGTCAATGTAAATACCGAAGAAGTGAATGATAAAACTATTGACTGGAGTATTTCCAAAGATGACGGAAAGTTTGCGGAGATTGCAGAAGTAGCAGACGGTATTCTTGATAACACTGGCGGTACACTTTTGTTTAAGGATAAGGGTAGCTATAAATTAAAAGCAACTGTAACGGATAATTTCGGGCGTAAATTTGAATATGTTACAGAACCTATTAAGATTTATACGATACCGACGGTTGAATTTTCAACAAATAGCAATGCAGAATATCCGTTGCCGTCATATGGATATATCAATAAAAATATAACGGTTATTCCGGCGGTAAGTGAGATAGGCAATCTTAAAATACAATGGCAAATTTCAAAAGACGGTAAATCAGAAAAAGATTACACTGCATATGTAACGGGTACGCTTACTAACGACGGAGGAAATATAACATTTCCGAACATAGGCGATTATACTCTTATTGCTAAAGTAACCGATGAAACGGGACGTGTATTTATGTATTCCGAAGATATAATGATAAACGACATGCCAAATGCCGATTTTGATATATCGGAATACGGATATACAGGCTCGGACATAAATATATCATTTTCGGGTGAGGAATATACGGCCGAATGGACAATATCAAAAGACAATGAAAAAGCTGAAAAGTACAGTGAATATGCAACCGGAACATTGACAAACAAGGGCGGTATAATAACTTTTAATGATAAAGGAATATATAAAGTGATACTGACCGTAAAGGACAAGTCGGGAAAAACATATAGCTGCACCAAAAAAATAAAAATCATTGCACCGCCTAAAATGAATATAACAGTAGCCAAGTATGGTTATACAGACAGTGAAATAACAATTCAGTCTGAGAATGTGAATATGACAAACTTAAATACGATTTGGTATATAAATGATAAACCTTATCAGTCGTATGTTGTCGGTACTCTTTCAAATACAGGCGGAATAGTGAAGTTTCGTACAAGCGGAACATATTCACTTAAAGCAAGTGTAATTGATAACTATGGAAAGGAATATATCTTTACATCAAACAACTTTGAAATATATCCAATACTGAATCCAAGCTTTGAAATACCTCAATACACATATGTGGGTGATGATGTACACATATCAAATGTTTCGGGTGAAAATATCGTTTGGAAAATAAATGACGAGGACTATATAACTTATGCATCAGGAAGATTGACTGATAACGGCGGCAGTATCAGATTTAATGAATCGGGCGAATATATTGTTTCTGCATCAGTAACAGATGTAAGAGGCAGAACTTTTAAAGTTGAAAGGTCAATATCTGTTTATAATAATGCAAAGTTGGAGCTTTCGGCAAATAAAAATGATGTATATACATCAGAAACAGTAACGCTTGTGGCTGATACCGAAAATATAAGTAATATATCTTGGTATATATCTAAAGACGATGATGATAAACAGAATTATTTAAAGTATGCAAGCGGAGTATTAAATAATTCCGGCGGTGAGATAACCTTTAGCGAAAACGGCATATATACAGTCTATGCAAACGGTGAGGATAAGTACGGAAAGAGATACGACAAAGAGGTAACAATAACGGTTACTGATAAACCTACATTGGAATTTAGCATAGATAAAGAATCTGCATATGTGCAGACAACTGTTCGTGTAAGTTCAAAGCTTAGTAATATTGAAGATTGCAAGATTGATTGGTATATAGAGAAAAACGGCTTGAGAAATCCGTATAATGATTATGTCAACGGTACATTAAGTAATTACGGCGGTAATATATATTTCAATCAAGGCGGAGAATATATTCTTTATGCTGTTTTAACAGACAGAAACGGAAATGAAGAAGAAAAGTCTTGTAAGATAACAATATATGATAGAGCAGCTATCAGTATCAATATAGCGGAGGTCGGATATGTCGGTATAGCCAATAAAGTTATTGCAACTGTAAGTAATGATGAGTGGGATAAAATACAGTGGTACATATCTGTAAACGGCGGAGCTAGAAAGAATTATCTTGAATGTGCTGACGGAACACTTACAAATGACGGCGGACAGTTGACATTCAACAGTACGGGTATATATACATTGTATGCCGTTCTGACGGATAAAGCAGGTAATACCGTAGAAACAAACGAGAGTATAACGGTTTATACTGTTCCGACAGCAGATATTATCGCACCGTCAATTACACATACAGATACACCGATAACTGTTACGGCTGCATTTGAAAATTCAGATAATGATGTGACTTGGTGCATCACAAAAGACGGCGGTGAGGAAAAGTTATATATCAATTACTGTACAGGTTCTTTGAGAAAAGCAGGCGGTCAGATAAGCTTTAAAACAAGCGGTACATATCGGCTTGTTGCAAGCACAACCGATAATGCAGGACAGATACATAAATTCTCAACCGATATACGAGTTTATCCGAAACCGAATCTTACTACATCACTTTCAAGACGTATGCACTTAAACAGTCAATACAGTGCAAGTTATACCATTGAAAAATGGGGGAATCAAAGTATTGAATGGAAACTTGAAAAGGAAGGTACACCGATAAATATGGATGATTACGGTGCATTTGATTTTTCAAACGGAAATATAACCGCAAGATTTTTCTCAGAGGGTAATTATGAACTGATTGCATATGTTGAAGACGAAACGGAAAAAGTGTTTAGATGTGCTGTTCCGATTGAAGTATATAATACACCGCCATACATAAGCGGAGTATCGGTAAATAAGACAAGACAATATAAGGACGGTAAATATCTTGTTACATTAACACCGTCTGCTATTGACTCTGACGGTGATTTTATTTCAGGGTATGAATATATTAATAAACCGTCCGATAATTATTATCCTGTCGGAAAAACATATGTAAAGGTTCGTGCAAAGGATATATACGGTAAATATTCTGAGTGGTATGATGTTGTTGTAAATGTAAGTAACTCCGCACCTAATGCACCGACTATATCAAGAACTCCGGATACAATAAGTGTAACACCGGGTACAAAAGTAACAATGAAAGAATCGGCAACAGATCCGGACGGCGATACAGTAAGCTATGAATGGGAAGGATTGAGAGAAGACGGAATATATCCTCTCGGCAAGAATATTGTAAGATGTAAAGCTGTTGACACAGCGGGACTGAAATCGGCAGCAACGGCTGTTGTATTTTTTGTTGCGGACGAAACCAATGGCGGAGGTATGGAGCTTGTAGATGCGGAAAGTAGAATTGTTGAAGAAGGTATTGACGGTGCTACTATATCAAGCTATGAATTTAATGTTCCGTCTGTTGACGGTCATAACGGTAATGATTATGGACAGGTGCAAGGATTCAATGTAAATACGGGTGAATGGGAGTTGATAGAAAAACGAAGTGCATCAAACGGTATTACTATGACGGGTACACTGGAAAAGGGCAAATACAGTAAATTGGAGTTTTTCTATAATGCCTCACATTGTATGTATGGTAAAAGTAATATAACGTATAATGTTGAATTTTATTTCCCTGCCGAATAAAAGTATATGTTGTTTTTTCAGCGAAACTGTGGTAAAATTATAAAATATGATTTTATACGGGTGGTGGAAAAATGACAACATCAGAAGAAAAAGTTGATACGTCAACGGAATATATGACAGAATATGAGAAATGGGCAGTAAGCGGCGTAAAAAGAGCCGAAGAACTTATTGAAGAATCTAAAAGTAAAACAGAATAACAAACAAAACGGTTTCGTAGAAAAAAATGCGAAACCGTTTTTTAATTGGGGACAGGAGGAAGTTATGAGAAAGAATACAACAGATGAACAGAGAATGCGTACTCCGTTCGGACGGTATGTTAATACAATAAATAATGAAACGGATTACGACGATAATGACGAGATTTTTTCTGATAAAGATACGGAAGAATATGCAGAAGAAGAGGAAATATATGAAGAACCCGTTAAACCGATAAAGAATAAACGTTTTAAAAAGAATAAAAAGGTAACAGAAAATGTACCTGAAACACAGCCTATATGGACAGGACAGACAACAGCGATTGATATTATAGCTCCTACATCGGTTGATAACGGAAGTCGTGATTATGTTGTGGTTGACGGTATATATCATTCATATTTGTATATAGCCGGATACGGTTATCGTACACATAATGAAGCGGCGTGGATGTCAGCATTAGTTGAGGCAGGTGATAGTATCGGAATATCATTCTCATTTAAGAGAATGCAGAAAGATAAAATTTTATCACGAATTGCTCAAAAGACTATGATAAACCGAAGTAAAATGCGTGATGTTGCCGATACACGTTCCGATTTTGAGGAACTGGACAGTGCAATAAGCAGCGGTATATATTTAAAAGAGGGTATGAATCGTGGAAATCAAGATTTTTACTATATGTCAACAGTTATTGAAGTAACTGCGGAGGATGAAGAAACACTTGAGCGAAACGTCAGTGATGTTATAACTCTTTGTGCGTCAATGGATATGGTATGCAAACGAGCAGACTATAAGCATGAACAAGGATTTTTGTCATTGTTGCCGACGGTATCTCTTGATGCGGACTTAGAAAGAAAGTCAAGACGGAATGTTCTTACCGATTCATTGGCAGCGGCATTCCCATTTTCGTCTTTTGAAGTATATGACCCGGAGGGTATTTTTATTGGTCTAAATAAGTATAACAATTCAGTAGCAATACTGGATTTTTTTGATGCTGATAAATATTCCAATGCAAATGCTTGTATTTTAGGAATGACCGGTGCGGGAAAGACATTTTTAATGCAGATTATGGCATTGAGATTGCGACAACAAGGAATTCAGGTGTTCATACTTGCACCGCTTAAAGGACATGAATTTGCCGAGGTATGTAATATGATTGGCGGTAAGTACATACGAATTGCACCGTCATCAATGGACTGTATAAATATTATGGAAATCCGAAAAAGAACTCTTAATACTAATTATGAAATTCACGGTGTCAGACGAAACGATTCAATTCTTGCAGAGAAGATACAGAATTTGATAATTTTCTTTTCACTTATTAAGAATGACATAACACAGAATGAGCTTAACCTTATAGACGGTGCTATTGTTCGTACATACAAGACGTTCGGTATTACATATGACAATGATTCACTGTTTGATAAGGACGGACGTTTTAAGAAAATGCCTACATTAAAGGATTTATATAACGAACTGCTGTCAAAGGATAAAACAAAGGACTTGGCTTTGATGATAGAAAAATTTGCAGTCGGTTCATTATCTACGCTTGGCGGCAGTACAAATGTGGACTTGGATAACAAATACATTGTAATTGACATTTCGGAAATGAATGAGCATTTAAAGGCATTGGGAATGTTTATTGCTTTAGACTTTGTGTGGGATAAGGCAAAAGAAAGTTGCATTCAGAAAAAGGTAATCTTTATGGACGAGTTGTGGAAACTTATCGGTACGGCGGGAAACAGACTGGCAGCAGATTATGTCTTGGAGATATTTAAGGTTATTCGTGGTTACGGCGGAAGTGCAATAGCGGCAACACAGGATATATCGGACTTTTTTGCACTGGATGACGGTAAATATGGAAAGGCGATTATAAACGCCTCTCGTATTAAGTTTATTTTGCAACTTGAAGAAGATGAAGCTTTTACCGTTCAGAAGCATTTATCATTATCTGATGAGGAAACAATGCAGATTATACGAAATAACAGAGGTGAAGCACTGCTTTGTGCCAATCGTAATAAGATTGTTATTGATATTAAAGCATCACCGTATATTTATAACGCAATAACAACAAAGAGATCGGACTTGGAGAAAAAACGCAAGCGAAAAATGGAGGAAAGAGAACAGTATGATAACTAATATGGATAATCTGAAAAAAGAACTTAAATATGTTCAGGAAAAATTGATAACTTCAATACAGGCGGTATCAAGAGTGAGTATGTCGGAAAGTAATTCGGAAACGGTAATAAATAAAAAACTCGGTGATATTATTGACAGTGTAGAATCTGCGTGTATTACCGCAAGAAATGTCATTGACAAATATCGTATTATGAAACCGTTTACGGAAAATGCAAAGAAGGAAAAAATAATTTCGGAAGTGACAGGCATTGCCGAAGTGACAACAGAAGGGTGGCTGCATATAAAGCTGAATACACTTCTCCCCAATTGCAGATACAAAACAAACGGTTACATACAAGATACATTGACGCGACTGCTTGATGAATGTGACAAACCTTTGCCGATGTTCGACAAAGCATTTTTAGCCATAGTAGAATACTGTGATTATGAAAGCAGAGAAGTATTCGACCAAGATAATAAATCGTGGAAGATGATACCGAATGCGATAAAGGGTAGAGTGGTTAAGGACGATGAACAGTTTAAACTTGATATAGGCTTGTTTTCTAAAATATCCGATACTCCTGCTTGTCATATATATGTAATTCCCGAAACGCAACTGGTTGATTTTATATATTATTTGTCGTGTGAATTAATGTAAAGGTCAAGAGAAATATATATTTTTTGCTTGAAATCGTATGCACTTTGTATAGCAGAGAATTCTCGTGATATAAGGACACAGAAAATAGCTGAAACAGTGGATTTTTTGATGAAATAGGTCACGAGAAATTTCTGAAAATGTGCTGTAATACGGGAGCAAGAGAGTTTTTAGAAAAAAATGCAGGAGGGAGGTATAAAAATGATTATGAACAGTGTTGAGTTGGAAACATTAAAATTATGTGCAATGGGAAGGTTTATGCCTTGCAGCATTGCAGGGAAATATGATTTGCCGGAGCTTAGAGTATCAATGTTGAATTTCCTTGTAAAGAAAGGTTATTTGAAAACCGTGAAGGGAGATGAGAAATGCTATCGTCTTTCAAGACGTGGCAGGGATATATTATATAATGCGGGGTATAGGTATCCTGATGATTCAAGACCTCGTAAAGAAGGCTCAATATTTAAAAGACGTATAATCAATGCAGAGATAAATGTGCTTTTATACGGAGCAGGGATTGATATTTATACGGAATCGGTAGATGAACTGAAAGAGAAAAATTACGCATATATTCCAAGTCTTACGGTTCGTGCGGATACAAAAAGTAAAGTCCTTGCAGGGACAAAGTTTTACGGTATTTTGCGTATAGATGATACAGCATATGTTATCTATTATGCAGATAATGAATTTGACGCAATATTTCCCGATTATGAAGAACAGACTTTCTCAAATCTTATTTCACGCATACCGGGTATAAAGCACATATCAATTATAATAGTGTGTGGCGGTGTGGAGAAAATTATGAAGATTATCTATCCCGATACCGTTCCTGTTCTTAAGGGCGGATATGTTTCCTTTGCAGGAGTAAAGAGAAAGTGGAAGTATGAATTTTGTATGCTGCCTATGAATCGTGACGGATTGTTGCAGATGAAAATAAATTCTGTGTATGGACTAAAAGGGAGGATTGCCGAGAAATTTGGTGATATTAACGTTCCGATAAAGCTTAATTGCTTTGATGCAGTTAAGGAGGGAAAAGCATTTATGATAGCAACAGATATGAATATTACAAGAGTAGGTAAAGGTCTTGAACAGACTTTATATACAGATTACATACCGCACATTGTATGTTTGCCGTATCAACGACCGATTTATCAAGAACTGGCTGTAAGAATGCAATATCCGAAACTGATGAAGTTTACTGTTTTGAATCGTAATAAAGTAATTGAGCAATTCCCTATACTTGCTCCAACAGAAGAAAAAATAAAACCCGCAAAGACAAAGAACGGCGATTATATAGACGTCGGAATTGAAAGGGGTTAGCTTGTAATGAAAAATAAAATAATTGAATTTATAAAAACGTTGTACAGTAAACATGTACAGCGTTTTTTATATAAGCTAAAAGAGCATTGGATATTTTATTCGGCAATAGGTTTAACCGCTGTTTATTTGTACGGTATGATAGTTTCGTCATTTATAAATGCGGTACATAATTTCGCTACAAATACCGATGAAAAAATATTTACGCTTAATCCGATAAAGTGTATTGCAGCTGTGTTTACTCCGTATGGATTGGGTATAACCTTTTATATTGTCATAATGTATTTATTGATACATCAGAACTGGGTAGGGTATATCACGGGAGTGAAAATAAAAAAAGATGAACGCAATTTCTATACGGTCAATGAAGGGACGCATGGAACATCGGGCTGGATGGATAAAAAGCATATGCAAAAAACATTTTTGATGGGTGAAGCTGACAAAGTGAAAGGACCTATACTCGGTAAAGTGGACGTCGGAGGATATTACGAATATCTTGGCTTAAATTCCGGTAACGGACTTAATAAACACATAATGACCTACGGTGCATCGGGTGCAGGTAAGTCAAGAGGATTTGTGAAACCGTTTATATTGAAAACGGCACAGTTAAAACAAAGTATGATAATAGTTGATCCTAAAGCCGAAATGGCGGAGCAAATGTCTGAATATTTAAGAGAACAAGGCTATGTAGTAAAGATGTTTAATCTGCTGAATAAGGACAATTCGGACGGTTGGAACTGTTTGGGCGAGATAGATGGCAATGTGGATAAGGTACAGAATGTTGCGGAAGTAATAATTCGTAATACATCTGAGGATGGACAAAAAGCAGATTTCTGGGATAAGGCAGAAAAGAATTTGCTTGTTGCACTAATACATTATGTATGCACTTTAAAAGACCCGTTGACAGGTGAGCTTTTGCCGATACAAAAGCGTTCACTTGCTACGATATACGATATGCTTTCAAGTGAGGGACAAAAGAGCTTAGACGCAAAAATGCGGAGTTTGCCGCTCGACCATCCGGCAAGAGCACCATACGGTATATTTAAGCAAGCAGCATCTAATCTATGGGGTAATATGTTCATTGGACTTGGTTCAAGATTGAATGTTTTTCAAAATAAATTGGTTAAGAAAATAACGAGTTATCACGAAATAGACCTTGAACTTCCTGGTAAACAACCGTGTGCGTATTTTTGTATCATATCGGACCAAGATAGTAGTTTAGAATTCCTTAGCTCACTGTTTTTTTCACTGTTGTTTGAAAAGTTGTCAGACTATGCACTAAAGAACGGTGATGAACGTGGACGTTTGCCTGTTGAAGTTAATATGGTGCTTGATGAATTCTGCAATATCGGAAAAATTCTTGATTTCAAAAAGACTATATCCACTGTACGCTCAAGAGGTATTCATTGTCAAATAATAGCCCAAAGTGCAGCACAGCTTGCAGACCGTTATCCGATTAATGAATGGCAAGAGATAGTGGGTAACTGCGATACTCAACTTATGCTTGGTTGTAATGACCAAATGACCGCTGAGTTTATATCAAAACGGTGCGGTAATATAACAATAAGAACAACGACCTCAATGGCACCGCAGACACCGATATTTTCACCGATAACAAGACAGGTCAACGGTTATAAGCAGAGTACATCAAATGCAACAAGACCACTGATGTATCCGGATGAAATAGAACAAATGGATAATAGCGAATGTCTTATATTGATAAGAGGGCAAAAACCGTTAAAAGTGATGAAGATAATTCCCGATGAATTAAGTGCCTTTAATGAGCTTAAAAGAATAAAAATAACGGAATACATTCCTAAATGGCGATATGATGAGGAAAACGGAAAATGCAATACCGACAGTATTCCGTATGAAAATGATTTTGAGGATATAGACGACATTGAAGAAAATCCGTTTAGTGATTTTGATATAAGTAAGGCAGAGATAATTGGAGCGTCTGTAATTTCGGATACGAATAAAGATGAGGACAGCGGCTTGGGTGATGATACAGAGTTTAAAGTAACACCAATGACACCGCAAAATATTGTTGATAAATTTAAAAATAAAAGGGAGAAATAATTATGACTGTGTATAAAATAAATGATTTAGTTAAATTTGATTTTATAAAAATACCCAAAACACTTTTTGCAAATCCTAAATATAAGGAAATGAGTTCTGATGCAAAGCTTACATATGCGTTGCTTTATGACAGACTGTCACTGTCAATACAGAATAATTGGATTAATGCTGACGGTGAAGTGTATCTTGTGTACACACGAGGAGCGATTGCCGAGGATTTGGGTATAACATATAAAAAGGCGATTGCAGCATTTAAAGAATTAAAGGAAAATAACCTTATAATTGATAAACAATGCGGACACGGAATGCCGAATTATATCTTTATTGTAAAACCGGAGCTTTCGGATACGGAGGCAAAGAAATATACGAACAAGGAAAATTCAAGACCTGCCGAAATGGAATGTCTTGATAGTGACGAATGTGATGAAAGTATAGGAAATTCGGATTGTGATATGCCAAATGGGAATATCAAGACCTGCGAAAACGGAATGTCAAGAGGTACCGATATGGAATATCAAGACCTGCCGAAATGGCACACAATAAAGACTAATAATATAAAAACTAATATAAATCATACTGATAATAGTCAATCAGTAAACGACAGACGCTTGTTTAATAAAATTCTTGAGCAGTGCCAACTTGGGTACTTTGATAAGGATATACAACGTATATTTTACGATGCGATAGAACGATTATTCTATTGCCGTGAATTAAAAATCGGTACAAGTATATTGCCGGGAGAGAATGTCAGAAGCCGATTGTGTGAAATTGATTATACCGTGCTTGAAAATGCACTGAGAAAAATGCACAAAAATAAAAGGGACACTAAAAATCCAACCGGATATGTTATGAGTGTTATATTTAATTGCTTAACCGAAGAATTTACAGAAACACATCTTGACCCGTATCTTAATCATTGCAGGGAGGGGAGCAATTAATATGTATCTTAACTTGTATCAAAAATACATACTTGAATTATTGACTGAATACGGAGGACTTTTGAAACGGCAGCTCGAAGTTATGGTAAAGCATTTTAAAGAATCGCATTTGTATAACATAGACGGGTACCTTGAACAATTACGACGATTTGGCAGAATAGAATTTGCCGACTGCAAGGGTGAATGCGCGGTTATACTTCCGGGCAGGGAGATAAACGAAGTGGTAGTAACGGCATTTGATATAATGCTGAATTTTTTAGATTATCTTATTGGATGTGAAGTGGGTACAGAACCTGTGATATTGCGTTTTTATATAAATCCGAACGGTAACTCGGAACGGGAAATAAATATAATGTTTGTTGAAATGGGTAAAGAAAATATTGCAATGCGTTATGTTGAACAGTATGTGGTTAATATAGCGGAAGATGCAGATGAAGTATCATATCTGCCGTCGTGGATGTTCTTGATACAGAATAAACGACAGATGGCTTTGATAAGACCTAAAGCAGAATTTTCATTTGTAATGATAGAAAACGGAACGCCGATATTTTATGAATAATAAGACATAGTTTGTGGCAGTGTTAATCTGAATTCGGAAGAAGGTGCTTTTAAATATTCAAACAGTGTCGTAAATTTATAATATCAATGAAAAACGGAGGAAAAAACAATGGAATTTAATGAATTAAATCTTGCAGAGATGGACAAGGACTTAACAGCTGAGGAACGTGCAGAATGGCAGGCGATATATGCGTCTTACAGAAGTGGTAGCGTAATGCGTGGTGAGGCAGCAGGTGTGGACTATCATGAATTTGAGTTCGTACCTGAGGGCAAGAAAAGAGCAGTAAAGCAAAAATTGAGATGTATGATTATAATATCCTATCGAATAAAGGTAATTATTCCCGAAACGGAAATGTTTCTTATTTCCGTACCGGAGGGTGGATATGTTCTTCATTCAATGTGTGGTGCAAAGCTTGATTATGTGATTACATATGTAGACCGTGAAAACAATTTTGCGGTTGCGTCAAGAAAAATTGCTCTTGAAAAAATGCAAAAGGCATCGAACAGACGAAATATATCGGATAGAATTATTGATGCCGATGTGGTATCGGTAGGAAGAAATGTATGTTTGCTTAACTATGGCGGTTATGATGTACTGCTAAGACAGCGTGATATAAATTATACAATGGTGTCCGATATTCGTGAAATAGTACATACGGGTGAAGTTAGAAAGGCTAAGGTAAAAGAATTTGTTCCGGAAGAAGGAATTTTAAAACTGTCAATAAAGGAAACAATGCCGCATCCATTCGATGGAGTGGAAACACGTCATCCGGTCGGCTCTACAAGAGTTGCTACTGTTGTTGGTAAATACGGTGGTGGCGTCTTTTGCAGACTTAGCGATAATGCAACGGACGTGCTTTGTTCGTATGATACTATGCACTATGACGGGGATTTTCAGTTGGGTGATAGGGTAGAGATACTTATAAAGCGACTTAATTATGAAAAGAAACTTATATACGGAAAAATGTTAAGAAAAATGAGATAAAAATTCTCCTCAGACATAATACTTGTCTGAGGAGGATTTTTTTATTGTCCTATATGAATTTTATTCCTTGGGTGCTTTGTGCGTAAAATTTCTCTTTGTTTTGATGATGTTACATGGGTGTAGATTTGAGTTGTGTTTATAGAACTGTGACCGAGTATTTTTTGTATGTAGCGAATATCAACATCTTCTTCAAGCAGTAGCGTTGCAACAGAATGTCTGAACATATGAGGTGTAATGTGAATTGGTGATGAAATTTGTTTCTCAAGGTTAGTTATCACTGTTCTGACGGATTGTTCTGAAAGACGATTGTGACGGCTATTCAAAAATAAGTAACTATCCGGTTGTGAGTGATTTGCTGTTGATAACATATATCTCATAAGAATAGAAATAACATCATCATTTTCAATTTGTATAATGCGTTCTTTTGAGCCTTTACCAAATATGCGTACTGTTTTTGAAGTTAAATCTATATCTTTTAATTTAAGAGAGCAAATCTCTGAAATTCTTGCTCCGGTGGCAAAGAGAAGCTCAATAATAGCAGTATTACGTAGAGTAGTAAGCTTTTCATATTTTGTTGTTGCAGAGCACATATTGCTATAAGAAACTTTTAAAAGTTGTTGTATTATATGTTCGGGAATTGTTCGTGGCAACAATAACGGCTCCTTAAATGTGGTATCTATTTTGTCAAATGGATTAGATTCTATTAAATCCTCAAAGTATAGATAGTGTACAAATGCTTTTAAAGATGCAATTTTTCGTTTTACCGTTTTGGGCTTGTATTTCGTGTGTAATTCTTGGATATATTCGGTCAAATTAGACTTTGAAAGACTCATGTTCTCTTTGAATAAAAGAAATTGAGTTAAATCAATGCGATACGCTTTCAGTGTATGCGAACTTAAATTTTTCTGAGATGTGCAGTTAATAAGATAGTTGTTTATTTCTGATTTTAGATTAATCATATGTTTATCTCCTTGTATTATTATAGTGAAAAAATTATATAAGATATATGGACATTTGTCGATAAAGGAAACAAAAGGAATTTTTTTATTGACATATTTAAACAACAATGATATAATTTATTCAAATATTTATGAAAGATAATATTAGATTATCTTTTGTTTTACAAGGGATAATTGTAAATTTTAGAGGTGTTATCAATGGAAAATAGCAATGATATAAAAAGTATTGATATTGAAGAACGTTTAAATCCAAGTTTAACAAATGCCACAGTTAATATTGTAACATATACTTTTAGAATGAAATACGGTAAAAAATATTTTGAGAAATTTTTAACAACTCCCCATTATATGTCTTCATCTCACAAATTACGAAATTATTGGAATAAAACTATAAATTTAATAAGAACTAAACAAACAAACATTATAGAATTAGTACAAACTTTGGAAAATAGTGATAATATAAAGAAAAGCGTAGTATTTGAAACATTATCAATGCTATTGCAAATAATTCCTGCAATAGCTGTTAATATTGAGGTGTTAGATCCGATAATTATCGAAATTAATAAAGATACATTAAAAACAGCAAGTAAAATTGTTAATAACTTCAAATCAAGCCCAATACGACCTATTATTATTCTATTGCTTGATAAAAATACATCAAGTGCTGTTATTGAAGAAATTTTAAAAAAATTACCAATAGATTTAAAAGTAGCTATACATAAGGATAGTGGTGAAACTGAAGTAATAACTGTTTTAAATAATATCGGAGCTGACAGTGTAGAAGATTTTATGGATTCTTATTCTAGCCAATGCTTTTGTACATGCTGCCATACAAAACAAAGCATTCTAATAAGAGATATGAAAGAATCAAATATTGTAAGTATATTAAGTACATTACTAATAAAATGCCATTCATATTTGTTACAAGACAATAAGAAATCGGCACAAGAAGATATTAAATATATACATAGTTTATTGACTCATTCTTACATAGAATCTGACTTACTGAAAATGTTTACTTGTATATTGAGTTTATATAACGTATATGCCACAGACAAAGGCGGAACGAGTATTTTGACTGCAATTAACCTTAGTAGAGAATTAAACAATCCATTAATGGAAGCTTTTGTTGATAGATTTGCTCATTTTATTCCGAATACGTCGTATAAAGAAAAAAGTGAAATTTTACTTAAAGCATCCGAAATTTTCAATAAAAAAAATGTATTCGACCATAAAATATATTGTATAAACAATATGTTGACTTATTCTTTTTATAGCGAAAGTTTAGACACGAGAAAATTTAACGATTTATTGGGTGAAGCCACAAGCAATGTACCTGGGCTAGCAGGTATGTCTATATTATATAATAATGCTGGTACAGCGGAATTATATAATCGTAATCCAGATATAGCACTAATTAGATATAAAGAAGGTTTAGATTATGCAAGAGCTAATAATAGACCTGCTCAAAGAATAGGACTTATGGGTAATATTATAATAACAGAATCCTTATTAGGTATTAAACATGATTCACAATATTTCATAAGAGGATTTAATGATATCATTAATATGCCTAATACACGAAATTTGCCATTTATTCAAGCAAACGGAATGATGAATTTTTTAGCATCTGCAATATTCGAAAAAAATTTTGAAGCTGTTAAAGAAATTACAACATCACAAAACTTTAAAGAAGTACTAATACGTTCATTGAGAGATAATGAAATGGGTACAGGTTCGTTAATAGAACAGTTAAATGTACTCTTAAAAAAAAGTCAAGGACATCTTAATTTTGATTACTTAAAATGTCCTTCACATCATAGTATTATTAGTGGTATTAGGCATAATTATATAAGTGAAAATGGTTTTAATCCTGCCATTGGGAATGCTTGGCTTTGATTGCGAATATGGCACTAGTTAATATATATCCTGTTACAGTATAATCCTTAACATGTTTTTTATATAAATTGAACGCTCCATAATGCGAATCAGACTTATTAAGTTCATTAATTGCATTTGCAAAATTAATAGTATTATGTATTGTGGGTGTAGGATTAATTTCGATAAAATAAAGATTATCTAAGGTAATAGTATCTATCTCAAAATCCTTGAAATTTTTTACTCTTGTATCTATACGACAAAAAGTGCTTATATCAAAACTTTTTGCTAAATTTAATATTTCTTTTGACACTTCAATAGGAAGTCTTACGCTAACCTTATCATAATCATGTGAAATTTTTTCTTTTTCACCTAAGTACCAATCTTCTCCTTTGTGGTGCATATATGCTATGGCTGGTAGCAATTCAAGTTTTGAATTTAATGGATTAAATAATATAGGTATTGTAATATCAGTTCCAACTATAAACTCCTGGGATATTTCATTTTCTTTACAAGTTGTTTCCGATGCAGTTTTGCGAATACCGATACTACTACCATAATTTCTATGTCTAATTATTCCGCCTTCAATATTATCCGGATAAGATTTTGGAACTTTTATCAATGAATTTTTTGCTATTGTATTTGCAAAAAATTTATCTTCTCCTACCGAACACACCCCAGAACTGCATGGAATACAGGGAATATTTAAAAAACTACATACAGAAGGAATTAAACCTAAATTATCTAAATTTATATTCCCAGCATTAAGGTTTATTATAAAATCCAAATGAGGTAATGTATCCATCATAGCTTTTGAAATAAATGTGCGGACATCAATTATATATGGTTTACAACCTATTTCATTAATTGCATTTATCCAGTCAGCTATAACATTACTACGCCATACATCATAATGTTTAAATCCAGGTGCATTTTCGCCTTCAAAGGTGTATACTACTGCAATAATACTACCTTGAATACTATTAAGATTTTGAATAAATTTTTTCTTATTTTCCATTGCTAACACCTCTAAAATTTACATTTATCCCTTGTAAAACAAAAGATAATCTAATATTATCTTTCATAAATATTTGAAGGAATCAACTTAAGTTAAATATTTTTTTATAATATAAAATTTACATATGTATAATAGAACATTTAATGGTAAGGCGTTATTAGATAATATAGTGAAATACTTTTTATAGCACTAAATTTGACAAAAAAGAAACAAAAATTGACAAAAAACTTGAATTATAAAATTAAATCGACTATGCTTTTGGTGAGGTTATATGTATAGGGAAAACATATAACATTTTATCAAAAGTCATAGCCGATTTTTACATTGTTAATTTGTAATATAAATGTGACAAATTCTATTTAAATTAGTGATTCTACAGAAGGTTATATTTTATTGAAACAGAAAAATTGATATACATACGTTGTCAATGAATCAAAAAAATAAAAACAAAAAGGTAATAGAGGAGAGGTGAGTTATGATTCATATTTGTTCTAAATTTGTTATCTCATGTGATTGATGAGATAACAAGGTTTTATGTGGTTTTTATTAAAAAATATCATATGAGGAAAGGAGAAAGATATGTCGACTTATAAAATGGATGAATATATGTGGTTAATAACTTTATTCGGATAGGTATGAGAAATAGAAAACATGTTTAGCTAAAATAGCGAAATTATTACTAGGAATAGAAGTTAAAAAGGGCATGCTATTTATTGAACGTACAGAAATAAGAAATTGACAAAGAAAATTGATAAGCAAAAAGAAAGTAGAGGATAAAATATGAAGAAAAGAATAGCAACAATTATTTTTACGGTGATATCGTTTGTAATAATATCATCATATAGTGTTTATGCAGAAAATGTCGTATTTATTAATGATAATTTTGAGAATTTGTCTACAAGTAATTGGATCGACAATACAGGGCGAGGAACAAAGACTGTTGAGCAAAATGAAGATGGCAAATATATGGTTTTAAATTCAACAAGTTCATATTTTAACTATCAAGCAAATAACATATATTCTACAAGGAGGCTCTATTGTTCTGCTGATATAAAATTTGATAGCGGTGATTCAGAAATTCAGGTTAGGGAATCCAGAGATGTTTCAGCATCTGGATTTACTATGGCAGGCAGGTTAAGAAAAAGACTGGGATATTTAGAGTATTTCACAAATGGAAAATATGAAAAAATGAATGATAGTAATGGTAATTGGATTAAATTATCTGATGTTTCAAAGTGGTATACTATAAGAATGGTATTAGATATAAAAACCAATAAATATAGTATATACGTAATAGATAGACAAGCGCAGTCGGTTTTAACTAAAGTAGAAAATGTAGATTTTTACGGAGAGTGTCAATATATTAATTATTTTGCATTTTCATCATCAAGTAAGTTATGCGTTGATAATGTAAGGATTGAAGAAGTTGAAGTGAAAAAAATTGGAGTTGAAGGTGAAGTTTATCCTAAAATTACAAATACTAATTCAACATATTTATATAAAGTAAAAGCGGTTGACGATAATAATACAGAATTTATTGTAGATGATGTAAAATGGTACATATCAAAAAATAAAACAGGTATATCAATAGATGAAAAAACAGGGCTTTTAACAGTAGCGCCGAATGCGAAACCAGGACCGGTATTGATAAAGGCAGAAAATTTAAAATATTCTACTAAGAGTTTTTTCTTTTTGATTGATATAGAAAGATAGGGGATGATTGATATGAAAAAATTTATTTGTATATTTTGTGTAATCTTTTTTGCGCTTTCAAACACAATTTCTTTTGCTAGTAACGAATTAGATAATTTATATGAAAATATAGATGTTAATAGTATGTGGTATAAAAATTATTTTGGTAACGCTAACGAGGATGGTAGACTATATGTTAAGGAAGAAAATATTACCGAAGAAATGTTAGAGACTGATAACAATAAAGAAATAGATGATACTGCATTATATAGTGCAAATGATAGCAACGAATTTTCCGGATGGAAATCGTGTGGAACAATGACAAGCGCACGAAGTTATATGTCTAGTGTAGCAGTTGGAGATAATATATATACTTTTGGCGGAAAAGAATCGGGTGTTGTTACAAACAAAACAGAGTATTATAATACATCAAATGAAATTTGGTATAGGAAAGCGCCGATGCCAGTTGGACGATATAAGCATACAGCCGTTTTATATGATAATAAAGTTTATATTTGTGGTGGTTATGATGAAAATGGTTTAGGAATTGATTATATAGATGTATATGATGTGATAGAAAACAAATGGGAAAATAGTATAGAAACGCCTAATAATAATGTCAGTTATGCAGCAGGTATATATGATGGTGAATTATATATTTTTGGTGGGAAAGCGAACGGTGAACTATCAAAAAAAATCTATAAATATAATTTTAATAATCAAGAATGGACAGATATGGGATCGGAGCAATATTTGGGTGTAGATAACATAGTAATACCAAATAGTAAAGGATTTAGAATTATAAATAATTGGAATATATATGAGTACGATACATTCAGATTAGTGAAGATTGATTCGGTTCCAAGACATATATATGATTATACTGCTATTGGGATAGATAATTTTATGTATATTATTGGTGGAAGAGATTCAAAGAATTCCGGAGAGTCGATAACAAATGTGAAGTACAGAGATGATTGCGATACTAGTAATCTTGTGTCTGATTGGGTACCTGAATGGTTTAATGATTTAAGATTGATAAGAGGTCTAGCGTGTCATAATGCAGTAGTGACAAATAATAATATATATGTTTTTGGAGGGCAAACTACTTATGGAGAAGATCAAAAATTGATGTTTAAACGTAGCCTGGATGATGCCAAAGATGATTATCCTGATGATAAGGTATATCCATGGACAAGATATGTTTATGGTTCTATTAATGGAGATGGAGATCAAGATAGATTTGTATTCAAACCAAGTGAAAGTGGTCTTTACCAAATTAGATTTTTAGGTGCAATACATTCAAATAATAAAACACCAGGTAGATATGGATTTAATATTAGTATAGATGAAAAGAATTGGGGAACTTTAATTGGTGGCTACTATCCAATTGAATTTGGTGCTGTTTATATGGAAAAGGATAAAGAATATACGATAACTATATTTGATATAGAAGGTGTTTTTGCCGGAAACTATATGTATGAAATTGTAGAAGTATATGATGATTTGCCAGATTCAATAGAGGATGCAGTAGAAATTAATATCGAAGAAGATATTAATAAAAGTTTTATATCATATAAGGATGTAGATTGTGTGAAATTTGATGTCCCATTTTCAGGAGAATATGATTTTACAGTAGAAATGCATATGAACGGAGAGGATTGGGAAAAAACAGTCCCAAAAGGAACATTATATAATAATGAAAAAAAAGAAATATATGTGTTATCGGGTCATGACAGATGCAAATTAGATAAGGGGACATATTATCTAGCATTACAACCAGATAATCATTATTATTATCATATGACATCATCTCAATATACTCTAAACATACACAATGTATCTAAATATGATAATATGTACACTCCAAGAATTAGACATCAAAGTGTAAATGACGGAGAAAATATGTATATATTAAGTGGTTTAAGTGATACATTTTCAAAGAGTGGCAATATAGATAAATATAACAAACAAACGTATTTATGGGGATTACCTCTAAATAAATGTAATGCAAACAAGGATGTGTCAGCAGCGTTGGTAAATAATAAAATTTATTTATTCGGAGGTTACGATGATAGTAAATATTATAATGCTGTGGAGTATTATGATTTAAAAGAAAACACGTTAAAATCATTGGATTCGAAAGGTTATTTGCATACAGAAAGAGGTAGGGCAACAAGTATTGTACATAACGATAAAGTATATATAATTGGCGGAAGAAATTCAAGTGGCTATATTGATGATATTGAAGTATTTGATAGTTCAAATAATAGTGTGGATTCTATCATAAACTTGCCAGAACCAATGGTAGATGTACAAGCATTTTTTAATAATGAAATATTGTATATAGTAGGAGGTATCACTGAGGATGGATATTCAGATAGTGTATATGCTTATCAGGATGGTGAATGGATACAAAAATCGTCTATGCCATATGTGAGTGAATATATGCGTGGTAAGGAATATAATGGTGATTTTTTCTGTGGAGCTGTGAATAGTGATGGTAATGTAGATATTCTAAAATATGATACAAAACAAAATAAATGGTCCGTATGGGAAAAGAATTTTATTAATGGGTTAATATATTATGGTTTTGATATAATGGATGGTAAAATATATGTTACAGGTGGATATGAACCGATAAAAGATGTTGTAACGGATAAGGTTTATATCTGCGATTGCATAACAGAAATTAATAATACAAGTTTAGATATACCTATAAGGAACATCGGTTTTGAATACGAACAAAATATTTTGTCAGAAACAGTAAAAACTCCTGAAATTTTAGGTGTAAAAGCCAAAGTTATTGATAAAACGCAAGGGATTTATGAATTATCAGTAGATGAAGGATTATATAATAGTGATCAGCGATCAGTACCAGTATTTTTCTGGTCATCAAGAGAAGGGATGTTTAGAGCATTAAGTGATAATTATAGTAAGGTAAAATTCTATGCTGATCCAAATACTGGTGATAGAAAAGTAAAAGTAATTGTTGGAATTGGTGATGGACGAGGATATGTAGACAGAAAAGCAATATTGTTAGATGGAAACAATGCAACAGGGGGGCAAAACTAATGAAAAAAATAATATCATTTATATTGTTATCATGTATGCTGTTGAATATAACAACCGCGTTTGCCGAGAATAACGTAAATACTACTGAGGATTCTAATATAATAAATACGGATGTTTTAAGTGATGAAAATGTATTGTATAAATCAATTCAAGAAAAAAATGGATTTTCACTTTTTGGATTGGACAATCATGACAAAAATGAAACTACTGCTGATTTTGACGTTGTAATGGGATTTGATATGTCATATTCTATGTATGAATATGACATAAACGGAGATAAACTTTGGCTGGACAGCTTTGAGGCAATAGAAGAGCAAGCACCTGACAATACTCGATATGCGGTTCTTTCGTCGAATACAGACGGTTTTACAAGTGATTTAGAAACTGCAATTAACGAGGTGCAGAATGAGGATTACACTGGTACAAATGATGTGACATCAATGCTTGATGAAAGTCTGAATATATTTGATGAAACATCAATTGACCGAAATAAGGTAGTTATTATAGCGGCACATGAAGTGTCAGATGCGGGTGAACTTGAAGAAACGCTTGGTATGCTCAGAGGCTATGGGGTAATGCCGTTTGTGTTTGTATTGAATATAAGTACAGATAATGATTTAGATATTGACGGAGTATATCAGTGCGCAACGGATTTGGATTTAAGATTAGCGTTGTCTGACTTGTATCTTGCATTCAGTGAATTTAATATGGCGGCAGCAACAATTCAAACATATACAGATAATACAGGAAATAGTACCTCGTATGTTGGTTTGAGTGATTTCAGACCTACAAGACATACATTCAACGGTTCAAACAATAGTGATGGGTTGAAAATTGCTTCAATACTTAATATGTATAAATGCGTTCCCCTAAAGGCAGGCATTGGAACTCAGGATAGTACAGATTTAAATGAAGAATATGATTTGTTCAATTTGAGCAGTTATGCTGATGCAAATATCAATCTTGAAAATGAACTCCGATATTTTGTACATGCAGAGAATACAGAGTTTGGAGAATTACCGCAAGATTTTAAGAATGTGTGGGATGGTATATTTGCTGATCTTGCAGATAATGATAAAATTATTGCACAATCTAATATCACATCAATCATTTCTAAGAATATGAAACGTCGTTTCCCAGTAGTGATAAAATATGGTACAACATGGGAAATAGTATATGAGTATGATAGTGATATTGAAGAGAATAGTACAACATTAAGCTATAATGAAGATAAGAATATATCATATAGTGATATTGATGCAGTATTTAATACATATGAATATCTGATGTCAACAGTAAATAGTGCTTCGAATCTATATGAAAAAGTATCTCGGACAAGCTCAGCAATTATAATAGAAATACAATATCCTTCCGATTATAATTTTGAAATAAATGATAGTAACAATGAAAATAATACTATTCGACGGGAAGCGTTAGACGGAAAAACCGGATATATAGATTTTAATTCAACAGATAAGACGCTTTATGTAACAGCACAATGTACAGGAGAAAATACTGAAAGAAATTTTGTAGTAGGCTCTTTAGCTACATTTACAGATGGTATAGCTGATGTATATGGCACAAATAAGGTTTATTATACGCGATATTACAGTGATATAGATGTAAGTCATTGGGCGCATGATTATGTATTTCAGGCTACAAATCTTGAAATTGTTTCAGGTACCGACGAGAATAAATTTGAACCTGACAAAAAAGTGACTTTGGCACAGCTATTTAGAATGATATTTGAAACGGCTAAAATTAGTGGCATTGATATTGAAGGAAATACTACAGATTATTGGGCATATCCATATATGCTAAAAGCAGAAGAATTGGGATTGATAGAGATAGAAAATAATCTTGATGAGATAAAAAACATTGGAGATGCAACGGTTAACCGAGGACAAGCAGCGAAATATATTTGTCAGATTTTTTATGATAATCGTGACAAGGTGAATGTACCAACATTGTTATATGATAATGTTGATAATATAGAAAATTATAGAAGCACTATGTTTAAAGGCTTGGGGATTGATAATACTACAGATGCAGGAAAAGCTGTATATAAATTATATATGAGTGGTGTTATGAATGGATATGATAGCTCAAATATGGGCATCAACGATAATTTGACCCGAGCACAAATATGTACAATGCTTATCAAATGCCTGTTTGATATGGATGAAAATCTACCCATAATTGAAGCTAATGTAATTGGTGAAGAGATTGAACCGGAAACAATTGACCTTAATTCAGATGGGGTGGATTTGAATGATATAATGTTTGATGTATATAATCATAGAGAATATATTATTAAAATACCTGAAGGAGATAACAATAGATATTATATAGGAACATATGGTGAGCTTTTGGAAGAAGAGAACGTATCTTTAACAGTAAAAAAAGATAATCAATTATGTGGTAAATATGAGAATGGATTAGATGGACATGATGCGTATTATGTTGAGGGTGCAGGTGAATATCGTGTAATCATCATCAGAGAAGGTGTGCCTACAGTTGGTCTAAGGGTTGAAAAAATAAACGCTGCGCAAGATGTTTGTTTTAATCAAAAAACTTTGGATAAGAACGGCAATCCCAATTATTATATTTTTGTTGACTCACCTGAATCATTAAAATGGGAAAATATGTTGAGCGGTACGGATAAGACCAAAACAATATCTTGCTTTAAATCATTGGCACCGGGGACGTATATTGTTTTTTCTTATCATCATAAGCAAAGACCGGCAAAAGATGAAAATGGGAATGTTAAAGAAGCAGATTTAATTGCTTGCTTAGGTGACGAAAATGTATTATATTATAATGGCGTCTTTTACGGATACCAAGGTGTTGGAGAAGTTAAAATTAATAGAATTGGTTTAACTTATGCACAAAGAGATGGATGGTCACAATTTTATAAGGCAGAAGAAAGATTCAATTCTACAGACCCAAGTCAAATCATATCAAAAAATATAACGAGTGATTTAAAACAAGGGAAGAATGTTTGGTTGACGGACATTAATAAAATGCCTGATAATATTGTAATTTCAGATAATGATGATATGGGATTTATGTATTTAATGATGGAATTTGAAGTTACAGGAGGAACTGTTAATTTTGCCACAATGGCTATGGCAGACAGTAGTGATTTTGATAATGTATTTGACCTAAATCAAGCAAAACCAACATATGATGAAGCAACAGGCATGATTAAGGGCAAAGGTGAGTTTGGTAAAGTGGTAGAATCCGACGTTTTAGAATATTACATTGATGATACAGTAGCATATGACACTAAGTTAACCTTTAAAACCGATACCATTATTCCGAATAATGGAAACGTTACAAGTTCTTTTATAACAAACGCATCGCCTTTATATTATTTATGTAAGGACCGTGTTCCAATAAGTAGCTCGTTAGGACTCGCATATGATGCTTATTATAGCTTAGATACGGGTGAAGAAAAGTATAGCGGACTTTTTTTCGATACATATCATTCACCAAAGGTAAATCCGTATATAATACCAGAGGTTGTAAAAGTCGGACCCTATGCTGTCGCACAAAAAACTACATGGGAAACAAACGAAGAATTTAATAATCAGTGGTTCAATATTCTTGCTAATACTAATTATGATTCATATGGAGATGCATTAAGCGAAAATTTAAAAAAATCCGCAAAAGATTTTGAGAATTTTCTTGGAGAAACAAATATGCAGGGCTATGGAGTAACATTCAAGTATAATATAGTGATACATAATTTAAGTGACACTGAAAGGCAGTTTGTTTATCATGCTGCAATTAATAGACGTTATCGTATTAATTGTTATTCAAATGGTAATTTATTGCCTATAAATTCTAATGCATTTGATAGCGATAATCACTATGAAGATGATATATATACTATTCAAATGGCTCCCAATGAAACAGCTAATATAGTTATAGAATCAACAGAATTAGCGGGAGCATCGGCTACATGCGAAAATTGGTTTAGAATTCAATAATAATTGTGAGGTGAGGTTTTATGAGGAAAATAATTCTTTTAATAACAATATTTATTTGTATATTTCAAGTAGAAGCATTTGCGGACACGGAATTTATACGCGGTAACGCACCGAAAATAGAAGAAACGAGGATAGATACGGCAGATAATTTTTTCTATGCAAAAATATTCAATGTTAATGGAATTCCATATATTTATAAAGGTTTTAAAACAAATCCGGTGCCGTATGATGAAAGTTTATCAGAGATATTTGATAAGAATTATATTATTACGGATAATTATTATATTGCTCATGAATATACAAATAGAGCTGCGATAAGTGGCGGCGCATACGTTCCATTTACAACCTTATTAATCTATGATAAACAAATGAATCTTCTGCATGAGGAGAATTTTGGAGGAGGCGTATGTGTGTATGATGTTGGTTACTGTAATGGTGTAATTTATTGTGAATACGCTGAAAAACTTGAAGAGGTTTTTGAAAATGGGAGCTATCATTTTGAAAGAAGTTACAATCCGTATATTAACAGAAATAGTTCAAGAGAGAAAATAGAATGGGTAACAGTAAAATCTACTGATATGATAAATTGGGAAAAGTGCGAGGAAGATATCCCAGTATCTAATAGCCGTGTAAGCATTCTTGGTGATAAAATATCACTTTTTGAAAAAAATCCTGTAAATGTTGCGTATGAAAACAACGAAGAATATAAACTTAATAATGCACAAATCAAACTTGGAGATTGGTTTCTTGTAGGAGGAATTGTTCAAGGAAAACATTTTTTAAGCAATATATACTTGACAAACGATTTTGTATATTTTGTTCCGATAAATATTCCAGAGGAAGCAACCGAGGCATTTAATGAAAATCAGGTAAATGTCTTGGGTGAAGTTTATGAGTATGATGATAAAATTATTTTAAATTATGAGAATTTGAAATATTATCTGATCATACCTACTGGTGAAGTATATAGTAAACTTAATGAAATAAAAAATGCTCCATATGTAAGGTTAAAAGACAATATACTCGGTTTTGAAACCCCACCTGTAATAGAAAACGGCAGTATGCTTGTACCTATGCGTTTCTTATTTGAGCAGATGGGTGCAGATGTTGAATGGAATCAGGAAACACAGACAGCAACCGCAACGCTTGATAATAAGGCAGTAACATTTTCAATAGATAACGTCAACGCAAGAATAAATAATAAATCTGCTAAAATGGACGTGCCTGCAAGACTTGTAAACGGCAAAACAATGGTACCGCTGCGCTTCCTTTCGGAAAATATGGGATATGACGTAGATTGGGATGCCGATAGCAGAACGGCAATAATAAAAGATATATAAAAGTTTGATGATAATATGGCAGTAGAAACTAATAGCAAAAAAATATTTTTGCTATTAGTTTCTATAGAAAATGATGGACTTTAATAAAACATGCTGATTTCAGTTTTTTTGAGAATGGAAGCATTAGAGAAAGTTAGTTGATATTACTCTGAATATTTTAAAATATTATATAAACATAATAAACTTTGATGTACAAAAGTAACCTATTTAAGTACAATAATTATATTTACTAAAATGAAATTAAGTCACTTATATTATAGAAAGGATAAAATAATATGGCATGCATAAATTTATATAAAATGAATTTTAATAAAGTAGATGATTTTCTTGATGATTTAAAAAGTAGTAACTATTTGGCAAAACCAAATAAAAAGATTGATAAAGACACGTGTGAATTTAAGTTTACTTTATATTTATGCGAAGCAAAGAAAAGTAATGATGAAATATCTTGGAATTGGTTGTTGAATGAATTTGATGAATCTCCACTTTATGTATACAAATCACCAAGGGCTATTTTATTTATAGAAAAGGTATGTGATGAAAGAGAAGATATATATGCGGCTACATTCGGTAGTTCATTTTTTAAAGTCGATAAGTATTGTGATAGAGATTTTGGCTTTAAGTTTGCGGCTCGTATGGAATATACTAATATTAAAACGACCACTTTAACATCGCCTAATTCAAAACGTAGCAAAATGATTAATACATATGTTGATTATAATGAATTTGATTTCAATAGTGGTGAATCGTTTGCTAAATTAAAGGTAAATGCAAAACTTGATGAGAATTTTGATTTATTTAAACCTGCTTTAGAAATAGGTAACTCTATTCGATTTAATACTGACAAGGCAAATATTGATGGGATTATTAATATTATTTTATATGTTGAAAAAATTTTAGAAATTTCAGACAATGATGTAAAATACAAAATTCCGTTGTTTAAGGAGGTTAAAAACGAAGAATCAATAAAAAAACTTAATGAAAGTCTTAATAAAGCGATACAATCAAACGTATTAGGTGATAGTAAATGTAATTTGCTGTCGGTTCCTGAAATAGATATAATAGGAGCTTCAGAAGTATTTAACGGAAATGATAATGAATTTGAACTAATATATTATAAAAATGCATCTAAAAAATATGATAATTTATCTATGGATGTAATAAAATCATTTTGTATAGAAAACAATATAAATTCCATAGAAAAAGTAAACAAAATTAAAATTAGGCTTTACAAGGATGGAGATTCAGTGGTCCAATTACCATTAAAAAATGTTATTGAGTACACAGATGAGGAGTACAAGTGTATTTATACAAAAACAAAATGGTATATGTTTAATCACGATTATTTAACATATCTTAATGATTCTATTAGTGAAATTGATGCAATTTATAATGCTAAATTTGACTTTAATGATTTAATACATAATCGCTTTATAAATGATAAATATGAAGTCGAAAAAAACGATGAAGAATATGAAGGCAAATCAGAGGATTACATAAAAGACAAGTTAAAGAAAAAATATTATGCCGAACGATGTTATAATTCAATAAGAGAAGAAGATGGAAATTTCAAATGTTATGATAGGAAAGATACAAGTTCCGGTTTTGAAAAAATGGATTTGTATGAAATAGAAAGTAAAACAATGTTTGCTGTAAAAATTGGTAAATCTTCTGGTGATTTATGTTATGCAATTGATCAATCTATAACAGCACTAAAAAAATATAAACATAAAGAAATTACGGATATGCCTCCGATTTCACGTGTTGGTTTATGGTTTATATTAGAAAAAAAGAAACATTTGACTATACATGGTGATAAGGTGGATTTGACTTCTCTAGATATGTTAATGCTAAAAAATCGAATTGATCAATGGAAGAAGGAGGTTAGACTGGCAGGCTATACGCCGGTTATTTATGTTAACTATAGAACAAAAACAAAGTGAATATTTAAAGATATAGATTGCTACAAAGGTCTATATTGTGTATATCACAGATTTTTTCGGGAAGGGAGAGTATTGATATATATATGATTATATATAATACAAATGATTATTATGTACATGAAATTTAAAGTAGATGTTACCGATGATAAAGATATTATTGGTAATTATTGTGAATGTGGTCAGGAGAATAACTTTACTGAATATAAGAAAAAAATAAAGGAAAAATTGGATTCTTGTATAAACTATCAAAAAAATTATATTGACGGAAACAAATTAGAAAAAATTTTGTTTAAAGAAATAGAAGCAGATGTGTTTATTTCCCATTCTCATATAGATAAAAATTTAGCTATTGCGATTTCAGAATGGTTATATAAAGAAATGGGATTAACGGCATTTGTGGATTCTTGTGTTTGGGATTATGTAGAAGAATATTTAGATGAGCTTAACAATAGATATAATATTATTAAACGCGAGTATAAACATCAAACTTATGGTTATCGTAAAGCAAATTACTTTGCAAGTCATTTATATTTGATGTTAAATTCCGCATTAAATCATATGCTTGATAAAACAGAATGTTTATGGTTTATTAACACAGAAAATTCTGTAATACCACTAGATAAAATAGGAAAGCCAGATCAAACTATATCTCCATGGATATATAGTGAAATTGTTATGGCAAATACTTTGAGAAAAAAAATACCAGAAAGATACGGTTATGAAAAACGAAGTCTTGAACATGCATCAAAATTGAATGAAAGTGTATTAATTACGCATCAGATAGAAATGGAAAATTTTAGAGAGGTTGATAGTTCTATATTTTTGGACTGGAAAAGAAATAAGAATTCAGAAGAACATGCATTAGATACTCTATATAGAATTACGAAGAATGAGGAAAAATTTTATGAATAATGAAAAGATTTTAGAAAAGGAAATAGATTTGATACAAAATTGCATTACGAGAATGGGACAGAATTCTTTTAGTGTTAAAGGTTGGTTAATAGCGTTGATAATCGCAATTATAGCACTATTGTCTGAAAACGTTGACATTAAATTTGTTTGCATGATAATTATTGGACTGACAGGAGTATTTTGGATTTTGGATGCTTTTTATCTTAGAACAGAAAAATTATATAGATGGAAATATGACTGGGTTATAAAAAAAAGGAAAGAAACCTTGGATTTTTGTTATGATCTAAATCCATATAAAAAGGAAATGTGGTTATTAAATGAAGATGGGACATCAAAGAAAGAACCTTCTATAATAAGAATAATGTTTACTAAAACATTATGGCCTTTTTATTTGCCTATTATATTAATAGCTTTGGCTATATTGGTGAAGTGTGTGGTAAAATAATATTCGCATATTTTTATAGTATGCGAATATCGTATTAAGTGATTGAGGAAATATATAAATTATATTTAAAACTATAAACTAATTTATTTTTTTGCACTTGGTCTTGAAAAGGTAGATTCTTCAATATACAATATAATCATAAACGGTTGTAGTTAAAATGGTTGTAGTTAAGTGGTTATGAAAGTCCTATCCGTAGGGGTAGTGCGTCTTTAACCTTTATATACTACGAATTAAAAAATTAATATTAGGAAACAAAACACAATGATATGCTATTTGCGTAGAATTGTGTTTTTTTCATACAAAAATTTAAAGAAGGAGGAAAAGAAAAATGAGGAAACTACCTCAATTAGTACCGATAAGCTATCGTGATGCAGATAACGGAATATCGCTTAAATGTTATGCTGATACGATAGTGTATCTGCGTGAAAATAACAAGCGTATTTTGACGGCTGTTCGGTTTGGAGGTTATCCGGAACAAGTGAGAGGTATGAGTGACGCAATAAATGGTGGAATTTCGGTTGAAACTGAAATTGAGCAGAACAGAGTCGTCATTTATTCCGAGAGAAAGCGTTATCGAAAAAAATTATCACACGACGGTGTTTATGCCGAATCAATGATGATTATGTTAGATGACGAAAAGAACAATGTATCAGAAGGTGAGCAAAACGGAAAGGAGAATATAAAACAAAGGAAATATATTTTTTGCAGACAAAATGACAGGCAGGCACTATTCGATGAAATAGACCAAAAGATTTCAGTGCCGCTTATTCCTGAATTTAAGGATTTTATCATAGACGCATTTATTGAAAGGAGAATCCTTATACCGCTTGAGGTGTTATCAATAGAACAAAATTTTGATGCGTATATGCTATATATGCGAAATGATGAACAAGACGTTATTGATATTGTAAATCAAGGTCTTGCTCAAGGTAAAATATCAATACCGAGTGCAGATTTATCAAAAAATAATTTTAAGAACATAAATTCGGTATCACAGTATTTGAATGAGTACGGTACAGTAATTGCGGAACGTATTAAAGATTCGTTTTTGCCGTTATATGATCCGACAAAAGAGGATATATGTCCTATGCTGAAAGATATAAATAAGTATCTGAAAAGTCATACGGGATATGAATTATATCCGGCGCAACTTGCAGTTGCCGAATCAGTCAAACGTCGGCTTGAAAAGGCAAAAGTGGCTATGATAATAGCGGAATGCGGTAGTGGCAAAACCAAAATCGGCTCGGCAGCATTGGCGGCATATCAGAACAGAAAAAAGAGCTTTAATGTGGTACTTTCACCATCTCATGTTACAAAAAAATGGGTGCGTGAAATTTATGAAACATTACCCAATACAAAAGCGACAGTTATCCATAATATCACTGAATTAAATGCGATATATAAGGATTACGAAGAAAACAATATGACGGTATATGCTATTCTGTCAAAAGAACGTGCAAGAGATGGGTATATGAAACGTCCTGCGGTATCATATTCAATACATAAAAGGGGTTATATATGTCCAGATTGCGGCAATGTAGTAGAAATGGAAATATCGGATGATTGCGGAAAATATTTAGTGAATGCAGACCAATTCTTTTTTATGAAAGAAACAGACAAAAATCATAAATGCCGACATTGCGGTGCTAACTTATGGACAGCATATAATCCTTATGATTATTCGTTGTATCATAATAAGTGGGTTAAGATAGGTAATTACGGATATATATACCGTGATAAAGCATTGGAGCATCAAGGAAACGGCAAAACAAATAAAATTGCGGAAAAGATACAGGCTGTAATAGATAATCCGACAATGATATTTACTGCGATTGGTGGATATAGGCGATATTCGTTAAGCGAATATATAGCAGGTCATATAAAGGTTGACGGCACAATATGTGATGAATTACATCAGTATAAGGGCGAAAGCGGTCAAGGTAATGCTATGGCTAATCTTGTCGGTTGCAGTAAGAAAGTAATCGGTATGACGGCAACACTGGTAAACGGATATTCAAGCGGTATTTTTTATCTTCTATATCGAATTGCACCTAACCTTATGATTGAGGATAATAAGGCATATAACAATCCGGGAGCTTTTAATGACGAATATGGAGTTACCGAAGAAATTTTTGAATGTAGTGACAGTGAGTATAACAACAATAGCAGATGTAAGAAACGTAAACTTCGAGAACGGCAGCTGCCGGGAGTATCACCTATTGTCTATTCAAGGTTTCTTATTGAATCGGCGGTATTCTTATCTCTTAATGATATGGGTAAGGAATTGCCGGATTATGAGGAAATACCGATTGAGTTATCGTTACATCCTACAGTTATGGAAGAATATAAACGTATAGAAAATACGCTTATAGAAGTCATGCGTAATGATAAAAAAGTTGCAAGGAAAATTATGTCGAAATATCTTCAATTAGCGTCAATATATCCCGACCAACCATACGGTAATGATCCTATTATAAATCCATTGAGTAAAGAACTTGAGCCTATCATAGTACCGAAAGATACTGCAACACCGGATGATTTAAGCGATAAGGATTTAGCAGTGCTTGACATTGTGGAGTCGAAAGTTAAAAATAATGAACGTGTTTTGATATATACTAATTGGGTTAAGATTGATACGCAGGATAAGTTAATGAAGTTATTATCAGAAAAAGGATATAGGACTGAAATTTTGCGTGTTAATGTTCCGCCGGATAAACGTGAAAAGTGGGTTGAAGATAAAGTAAAAGAAGGTGTAAATGTCATTATTACAAATCCGTCTTTGGTTGAAACGGGATTGGATTTGAATGCATTTACAAATGTGATATATTACAATATCGGATATAATCTGTTTACGTTTAGACAAAGCTCACGTCGTTCGTGGAGAATAAATCAGACAGCACCTCGCGTAAATGTATATATGTTGTATTATAAAGGCGTTATGCAGGAGCGTGCATTAAAGCTGATGGCATCAAAATTGACTGTTGCCACAATAATTGAGGGTAACTTGTCCGACGAAGGCTTGGCTGCAATGAGTGAATGTCAAGATATGACGACACTTTTGGCAAAGGAACTTACAATGGGTATAAAATCAGAGGTTGATGATTTGTCTGCGGCATTTAAGAAAATGGCGATAATTCATCAAAGAACAGAAGAAAATACGGCTGATGATGTTAAGTCTGAAACAGTTGTTGACAGACCTGTGGTTAAGACACACAAAACGGTTGAAATCAGTGCCATAGCCGCATTTTCAAGTAACAAAAAAAGCAAAAAGGTTGAATATGATAATCCCGACCAAATTTCATTATTTGATTTGATTGCGAGTTGAAGAAAGGAAAATAAAATTATGAGAGCAAGGATGAACAGAAAAATCTTACTTAGCTATTTAAAATCTATGGTAAGAGTTGTACCGCAAAGTAATTCCATAATGGAACTTATGGGATTTATGATTGAATGCAATGAAGATGAAGGTGTTGTGTATATAACGGTGTCAAATCTTGAAACTACAATACAGCGTAAATTTAATGCAAGTATTGAGGAGGGCGGAAGCTTTGTTGTTGCCGCTCGAATGTTTCTCGGCATAGTAGACCGCCTTGGCGGTGAAGATATTATATTGGAGCATAACGAAAAATTGCTTGGTATAACAAGTGAAAGATGCCGATTTGATGTTCCTGTACTCAGTGCAAGAAATTATCCGAAAATCAATATCCCATATCCTGATGATTTATTAAAAATCAAAGGAATATGCAGTTTGTATTCAAAAACTTCTGCGGCGGTAGGTACTGATATAAAAAGACCGTCACTGATGGGAATTCATCTTGAAATATATTCTGATACTGTGCGAGCATCTGCCTGCGATGCGTTCAGAATGGCTGTTACGGAAATTAAATGTAATTGCGGCGGTAAAATGTCGGTTACAGTTCCCAAACAGTCGTTTTTTTATTTGGCAAATGCAGTGGAAGATAAGGACCTTCTTGAATTTGGTTTGAACGCTAACACGCTCGTATTTATAAAATCTGATATGCTGTTTTCTACACGCATAATTTCAGAACCGTTTATGAATATTGATAGACTTTTAAATATGCCTGATAAAATGCTGATAGCTAAAATAAAGGCGAATGATATGAAAACGATGGCTGAAACTGTTTCGATGATTACTAACGTCAGTGAAGATACTGCTCCGGTATTGCTGAAGTTTAAAAATAACAATCTGCAATTATCAATAGAGAGTACGGAAGCTGAAAGTACGCTGAATGTTCCGATTGAGAGTGTAAATATGATTAGTGGTGAGTTTTACTATAACGCAAAATATTTCAGTGATATGTTGAAATTAATCAGAGGAGATGTTGATGTCTATATGACAAAGCGAGGAGTTTTATATGCTTCCAATCCGGTAAGTGAATATATGCTTACAAACAGTAAAAAACGAAGTGTAAAACATAAATCTAAAAAAACAAAGAAAGCGGCATAAAAAACAGAGGAGGAAGAATAAATGAATAACAGTAAAATTAAAGCGGTAATGAGCGAAGTGGCAGCAGAGGCGGCAGAACGTGACGAGATGATACATTGTATTGCGATTGCATTGTTGGCAAGTAAAAACATCTTTATACTTGGTGACACAGGTCAAGCAAAATCATACTGTATAAATGGTTTCCGTAAGCATATAACCGATGCAAAACAGTTTGAACGTATTATGTCAAAACAAACCGATGAGGAGCAACTGTTCGGCAGATTGGATTTATCAAGTATAATTCCGGGTAACATGCCGTCGAATGAACTTTCAAAAGATGTTTCATATAGTGTTAAGCTTAATGAAGTTAAGAAAGCGTATGCACAGTATGAAATAGACGGGAAAACAGAAAGCCTTGAAAAAGCTCAGCGACTTGTTAAAGAACTTGGAGATATAAAAGAAATTATTTGTGCAATTAAAGAGATTGAACCGAAGGTCATTACAACAGGTAAAATACCGGATAGTCATATAGTCTTCCTTGACGAGATATTCAAGAGTAATGACGGTATTTTAAATTCATTGCTTACAGCCTTAAATGAAAGGGTATATACAAATGAAGGTCAGACGATGAAAATACCTACAATCTCATTCTTTGCGGCAAGTAACGAAATTCCCGATTTTTCTGAACCGGAAAATGAAATTTTAAAACCTCTTTATGACCGTTTTGACTTGAAAATTGTAACGGAGTATGTAAAAGAAAAAGATAACCGTCAATCTATATTGAAACAAAAACAACAATCTGCATTAAAGAGTAATAATACAATGATTACATTAAATGAACTTTATGCAATGCAGAATGAAGTTAAGCTTGTCAAAGTGCCTAACAGTATAAATGAAATTATGGATGATATTTTATGTGCGTTGAGAAGAAAAGATATACATATTTCAGACCGTAAATTTTTTAATTATACACCTATTGTTCAGGCGGCAGCATATATCAGAGAAAGTGATACGGTATCGGTTGAGGATTTAATGATTCTTAAAAACTATTTTTGGACAACACCTTCTGAAATCGAAACAATATCCGATGTGTTGAAAGAAATATGCGATAATCCGATAAAAAAACGTATTGATGATTTGATTGCAATGGCTGATGAGGCATTTGAAGACTTTATGGCAAACAGTGAGAATAATCGTGCGTTTGGAAAGGTGCGTAATGAACTTATAAGGGTTTATGCGGATTTGCAGAATATTGAATGTACATCTGAGGATGACCGAAATAAGATTGAAGACGCTTGTACGCAGCTTGAAAGCATAAGTAAAAAAGTGTACGAAAAGAAGAATTTTACGATTGTTCCGCTTAGTGAAACATATGCTCAACAGATATAGTTTTGGAGATGAAAGTATGGATTTATCTTATTATGACAAGCAGGATAGTAAAATGGTATTTCCGCTGCTATTGGATTTGTATAAGCAATGTTGCGAGCAACGAGACGTGCTGAGAAATGAATATAGAAAAAAACAGAGTGCGGCAGTGTTACGCTTGATTGAAGAAACGAACAATAACAGCGTTGAAATTTATAACAAAATATTAAAGATGTACGATGAAAAGGAGAAGAAAATATGTTAAATCAAATTGCATTAATAGGCAGATTAACCAAAGACCCTGAAATTAAATTAGTAGGCAAAGACCAGAATTCAGTAGTTAGATTTATACTTGCGGTAAACAGACCGAAGTATGGAGATAGCAAACCGCAGGCAGATTTTATACCCGTTGTTGCATGGAGAGGAACGGCTGATTTTATCGGACGTAACTTCAGAAAAGGAAAACAAGTGTATGTATCGGGCAGATTGCAGACTACGGAATGGGAAAAAGACGGAGTAAAGCGTTACGGCTTTGAGATTGTGGCACGAGATGTCGGCTTTGCCGATTCTGTATCAAAGCAGGACGGACAAACCAGTACAGCACCTCGTTCGACAAAGAATGAGCCACAAAGTATGCCGGATGTATTCTCAGATGATGATTTCAACAATGCCGGAGGATTTGATGATAACTTTGGTGGTTTTGGTAATGACCAAGAATGGCCGTTTTAAATAACAATTAAGCAGAAAAAGGGGAAGTTGAAACTTCTCCTTTTTTGCAATTTAATGAAAGGAAATTAAAGCATTATGAAAAAAGAAATAAAAGTAGTATATGGATTGATATATGATGATGAATTGAACAAAAGAATGGGATTGAATAGATTTTATCATTTGAACGGAGATATTGAAACTGACGCTGATGGTAATGAAATTTATATATGCAGCAGATGGAATGAAGAAACAAAGCAGATTGAAGATGTAGCAGAGCGTGTGGATAATCTGTCGGTAGCATTTCAGAAATTTATCGAGCGATATACTCAAATCGTAGACTGTGAACGAAATGCAAAATTCATCGGTGTGAATTTATCGGAATTGGTGTAAGGGAGAAAAAATTATGAGTTTTAAATCAATAAGAGATATATTAAATTCGGATATTTTATCAGAAACCAAAGACATAGGATATTCTGATAGAGTATTGAAATCTACACGATTGGAACGTGAGATTTTTCGAGATATAAGAAATAAAACGCCGGAGATAAAGCAGTTTGAAGAAGAAGGCAGACCAATTCTTTCATCAATTAAGCAATTAATAAATGACGTATTTCAAGCATTTTACACGATTACACCTAAAATGCTTGATGACAAGGATTTAAGCCCTGCGGCTAAGAAAGTAAATAAGGTCATATTGACTAAGCTCATGACGCAAGAAGAATATGCTGCGAAAAAATCTGTATGTGAGGGATATGAAATCCCAGCATTAGAGGCAACGATAGTGTTCATGAGAGAACTTATGCCGAATCTTAAAGATATGGTGAAATCATTATCCGGCGGTGAAGATAGGATAAATACTATGGAGCAAATGGCAGAACAATATTCCGAACTTCTTGCTGAGTTGAAACAGAAACTGCAATCGCAATCGGTATCTGAGAAAAAGACAGTAAGTATTGCAAATAAACTGGAAAGTAAGCGTGAGCAATATTCTTATCTTGAAAAACAAGCTGACAGAGCCGCAAATATGAATCGCAAGAAAATACAAGAGGCTGTTGCGGTGGCATTGTCAAAAGCTGTTGACAGTGCTGAAACAGTAAAGTTTGTACTTTTAAGTTGGGGAAATTGCAATGACAATATGCCTAAAAACGAGGTTAATAAGAAACTTATTGAACGTGTATCCAAATCCGAAAAGTTAATGTATGTTGCTAAATTTCTGGGCAAATACAAAGACATATATTTCGGTAAAAATAAAAACGGATATGTGTTTGGGCGTGGTGAAAAGTATGATATTACAACGGGTAATAACATATCAAAGGCACTAACTTCGGAATTATCGTTATTGTCCGACAAAAAGCTTATACCTGTTTTTATTCGTAAGTATCAAAATAAACGACTGAAACAGTATCGAAGACGTGAGCCTATATGCAAAGGCAAAGGTGATATAATTGTATGCCTTGATGAATCAAGCTCAACCTACGGAGCAAATCAAGCGTGGGGAATGGCTGTGGCAATGGTACTTTTACATATATGTCACGAAAATAAGCGTAATTTTGCACTTATACATTTCTCTGATAAAATAAAAACGGATATATTTCGTGCAGACGATTCGGATATGCAAAAACGAATGATGGAGGCATCTGAAACATTCCTTAAAGGTTCGACTGATTTTGAAAAACCAATCAAAAAGGCAATAAGCTTGATACAAGATGAAAAGTGGAATAATGCCGATATTGTGTTTATAACTGACGGTATATGCAATCTTTCCGATGAATGCGAAAAGTATGTTAAGGAAATGCAGTCCAAGCATAAATTCAGCATTACAGGTATTCTTCTTGATGAAGGGGAAAATATGTCGTTTTCACTTGAAAAGTTTGCAAAGAAAATTTACAGAACAAGCGAACTTTGCAAAGATGATATTGCAGTTGATATTATGAAAAACAGAAGATAAGAACATAGAAAAGCTAAGATTATATAGGGAGAAAAAATTATGTTTTATAAGATATTATTTTTGTTGACGGTTATGAATTTTATATTAGATGTGAAAAAATACATACACGAGTATAGAGTATGGCTGATTGCTAAAAATAAAGTACAGTGCGATGACGTTCCGATAGGTCTGTATTTGAAAATAGGAATGTCGGTATGGTTTTATATAATGGTGCTGACTTTGATATTCAGACCACATTTACTTTGGTGGTACTGGAGCTGATTATAAATAGAATTAAAGACAGAGGATTAATATACGATATTGAAAAATAGGTGTAATGTTGCACCTATTTTTCAATGAAATGAGTGTTTGTCGGGTTATAAAAAATTTAACTGAAATGCTTATATCAAAAGCGAAAAGTAGAGAATATGTGTAAATTGTTGATTTTATATTTTGTTTATGATATGATATTAATTGTGAGAAAATGATATTGGAATAGTACAATTAATTATGAACAAAGTATGGAGGATAATATTGTGGCACAGAAAGAAGTTTTGGATAGAGCATTGTATAAGAAAATCAAAGCAATGGACCGCAAAAATATGGAAGCGTTTTTGAATGAAATGTATGCGGTAGGTGCGGAGAGCGTAAATGTTGTAAATGTTGATGTTGATGCATTAAGAACTGACATCGGTAAGGTTAAGGGTATAGGAGAAAGCCGATTAAATGAAATAATGGATATTATAAACAAGCATTTAACAACTGAATAGAGTAAGTGATATGATGATACAATTTCGTTATATCACTTATTTTTTTTGCACTTGGTCTTGAAAAGATAAATTTTTCAATATACAATATACTCATAAATGGTTGTAGTTAAAATGGTTGTAGTTAAGTGGTTATGAGAGTTCTATCCATAGGGATAGTGCGTCTGTAACTTCTATGTATTACGAATAAAAATAATTTAATATTAGGAAACAAAACACAATGGTATTGCTGTTTTTCAGCATTGCATTGTGTTTTTTCATACACAAAATTAAAAAGATTTAAGGAGGACAAAAAATGAAGGACAAGAAACTAACGGAAAAGCAAAGACAGTTTGCAGCTGACAATCACTATGTATTGGAGAATTTTTTGCGTTATAGGGGATTGCCTATGGACGAATTTTATGATGTAGTGATATTCAGATTTTTAAAAGCGGTGCAGCAGTATGATGAACGTGAAGATTTGCAGAAGTATAAATTTTCTACGATTGCGGAGTATGCTATGTGTTCAGCCGTAAGCAACTATTTTGCGAAGAAAAAACGCAGAGACGAAAAGGTAGAGATACTTAGTTTGGATTATCAGCTCGGCAATAGCGGTATGACACTTGGCGATGTAATCGCAGATGAGAGTGTGGATGTATGCGAAACCGTATGTAAGAAATTCAGCCAATCTGTAAAAAAGAGAAGGCTTTTACATAGAAACCTATATAAAAATGTGTGCCTAAACACGTTTGAAAAGGAGGCGGCTTGAATTTCGGGATAATGAAACGTAAGTAAATAAACAACAAAAATTTAAGGAGGAAACAATTATGAGTACAGAAAACAAAAAGAATATGGAAGAGTTATTGCAAAGTGATATTGATTTGGGCGGATTCGACGGAAGTGATCCGTTTGGTGATATGAACAGCGGTACGGACCCATTTGCTGATATGCAGGGAGTGTCGGATGCTTTTCAAGAGATTGAGGATACAGATAATCCTTTTGAAAATGCAGTAACAGAACCGGTTGCTCCGCCGAAAGCGGACAAACCTAAAATTACAGAAACAAAAAAAGCAGAAAAGGTGGATGATGGTAATGCGAGTACATCAAATGAGCAAGAAAAGCCGAATAAGAATGATGAACAGGATAATTCAAATCCGTTTGAAACTGAAATCGACAGAGTGGAAACCGACAAGGCAGAGGAAACCAAGACAGGTTTGCTAAATAAAGCTCCGGTTTTTGAATTTGCGGGTGTATCGGAAGAAATTGATGACTTATCAAAGACGTTTGAGGATATTCGCATATCCAAGGCAGAGGATTTTCCTGAACTTGAAGACGGAAAACGAGTAAGTTGGAAAATGAGTTATTGCGGTATTGTAAAGAATATCGAACAACCTAAGAAAATGACCATTGCAGAGCAGAAGAAGATTATTGAAGAATCAAAAGATTTTATGAACGCAATTAAGCGTAAAAAAGGTAATCTTGTATGCAAGGTTATTCCAACGGTTACAGCACAGAAAAAGGGGCGAATGGAATCATACAAAGGTATATTCATTGATGAAGATACCGCAGCAAAAAGCGGCAAGGCTATTGCGTATGTTCCGAGTGAAGATGGAAACGTATATGAAATACGCAATAATACCATCGGCACATTTCGAGCCAAAGCAGAAAGAATAAGAGGATTGACAAATATAAAAGCCGGATTTACTCCGGCTTTACCTCTTTTTCCGTATGAAATGCTTACAGAGATAATTGCGTTTTTCAAATATTTTGCTGACAGAAAAAACGTATGTGAGGCACTTGTAAATGTATATTGGGATACAGAATGTGAGAATTACATTGTAAAAGTCCCGGAACAAAAGGTAGGTGCAGTTGCGGTAGAAACGATATTGTCTGATGATGAAGATAATTTGATTCACGTTATGGATATTCATTCTCATAATCTTATGGATGCGTATTTTTCATCAACCGATAATAGTGATGAAAAAGCAACACGTATATATGCTGTTATAGGTCGATTGGATAAACTGTTACCGGATATATCTATGCGTATTTCGGTAGGCGGTAAATTTGTTGACATAAATCCGACAGATGTTTTTGAGTATCCGTTTAAAGATTTCCCAGACGAATGGCTTAGCTATGTAACGGAACATAAAGTAAAGGAACATAAAAACGGAGGTGTAATTAATGAAATTCAGTAAAAACAATTCATTAAAAATTATACTCATCGGTGCAGGAGGTACCGGCGGATATATAGCACCTCATCTTTATAGGATTGCATATGCGTCGGGGCGAAAAGTACAAATAATTATTGCGGACGGCGATATTGTAGAGAAAAAGAATCTTATACGTCAAAACTTTGCCGACTGTGATATTGGTAAAAATAAGGCACAGGTTCTTGCGGAACGTTATGCCGGTGCATTCGGAATAAAAGCAAACTATATACCCGATTTTATCGAGAGTAAATTCATGTTGGAAGAGCTAACAAGCAGTGCTGCTTTTAACGGACCTCAAACTATTTTAATAGGTGCAGTGGATAATAATCGTTCACGTCAGATGTGTCATGATGTTTTTCAAGAATCAAGAAATATCATATATATTGATTCCGGTAACGGAGAATATACGGGACAGATTGTATGCGGAATACGAAAGAACGGTCGTACTATAACAAAGCCTGTTGCGGGAATATATCCGGATATTTTGCAATATGATGAAAAGTTCCCGACAGAGCTTTCGTGTGCTGAGAGAAGTGTATCGGCACCGCAGAGCATAGCCGCCAATTTATTTGCATCAACTATTGTTGCGTCAATATTATATCAGTTGATTATATGTGGGGAGCTGGTTGTCAGAAAAACCACATTTTCATCAATGACGATGAATACAAAAACATTGTTATCAAAGAGAGGTAAGCACTGATGGAAAAATATTATGTTTTGGAGCGTTTTGCTCTTATGAAAACTGCCGTTATATCAACACTTGACAGTATGATGTTAAAACGTAAGGGCATTGATAAAAATCAGAAGAATAACAATATTAAAAATGCACGAAAACTGTATAAGGAACTTGAATCGGCACGAAAACGATTATCCGATAATATTCTGAATTTAAAATTGCTTTTTTGTGAGGCTGATATGAAAGAGTGCGGAATATATGCCGATAAGCTGTATACGGCAGTCAGTAATTTTAATTTACTCACTCCCGATTATACAAAGTTTATAGGAGCGTTTAAACCGTTGCTTGATAATATACCCGACAACGAAGTCACCAATGCGTCTGTTATAGGCAGATTGATGAATAATGTTCGTACCGGATATTATCCGACAGACATTGAGCATGTAAAGCATATAAAGAACGGAATTGCATTCCCCGAGGGTAAACGTATAAATGCGTTTGATCCGTGTTGTGGATGCGGTGTAGCTTTAAATGTGCTGACAAGCGGCAAAATATCAGATACTTATGGTATTGAGATTGATGAAATGAGAGGTGCTGAAGCTGAAACATGTCTTGACAGAGTAGGTTTGGGCAGTTTCTTTTATTCACGAATAAGCAGAGAAGTATTTCATTTGATATTTTTGAATCCACCGTATCTTTCGGTAATCAAAGACGGCGGAGGTAGGTCACGCAGTGAAAAGCAGTTTTTGGTGGACAGTTTACATCATCTAATGTATGGCGGATTGCTTGTATATATAATTCCGTATTACAGAATGACAAGTGATATTTGCAGAATACTTTGTGATAATTTTGAGGATATACAAGTCTTTAAATTCTTGGACAGTGAATTTAGTAAATTCAAGCAAATAGCAGTAATGGGGATAAAAAAACATAAAGATGACGGAAGTGATGCGGTTGAAAAATTAGTACAGCTTGCGTCAGATGTTGATAACCTTCCTTTAATTACTGATTTGAAAACGGAACATTACGTATTACCCGAACAAGAAAAGAATGTGGATTTATTCAAAGGTGCAGTATTTAATCTCGGAGAATTAAAAAGGCAGCTTGCTATGTCAAAATCAATGGACTTTCTTTTTGAAAGAAGTAGCCTTGATTCGAGAGAAAAACGTCCTTTGTTACCGCTAAATGTAGGACAGGTCGGCTTGATTGGCGGCAGTGGTCTTATAAACGGATACATTGATTGTGAAAATCCACATATTCTGAAAGGTCGTATTATCAAGGAAATCAAAAAAAGTGATAATGGTGATACAATTTCCGAAACACATGTAAACAAAATGGTGTTTAATGTGCTGACACCTCAAGGATTTAAGAGCTTGGCATAAAAGGAGGAAAATAAAATGAAATTTGAATTAGGAAAAGTAGTGATGACAGTAGGTGCAAATGCAAAATTGGAATGTACAAGTGTTGCGGAAATCTTACTGGGACGTTATGTAAATGGTGACTGGGGAAATTTATCCGATGATGATAAACAGGAAAATGAGATTGCTTTGAGACAAAACTACAGATTGCTTGGCTCTTATGAGGATGCAAACGGTGTAAAGTTTTGGATTATTACCGAAGCAGACAGAAGTTGTACAACGATATTGCTGCCTGAGGAGTATTGATTATGAATGAGCTGAAAATAGATGTTTTTGCGGAAAAGGTCAGAAATTTATCTAATGCCGAAATAGAGTATGAATCCGAAGGACTTAAATATTTGTATGAAGTGGCAGCAGCTGCTGTATTTGGTGAAAAAAGCTTGAGTAAAAGCGATATTGATTTTAATCGATTTACTCAAGATGACTGTCAACTGTTTCGAGAAAAATTTATAAGTGAATCATACAGAGTAGATAAGCTTTGTGCGGTAATGCAGATGGCAAAACCGTGTAGTATATCCGCAGAAAAAACATTTTTTTAGGAGTGAGAATTAATGTATGATGAACAGGTACTAAATGCAATCTGTGATATGAAGTATTGCAGTGACGTATACGGAAAAGAAATCTTAGATGATTACCCGGATATCGACTTGGATGAAGAAACCGAATGGTCCTTTTATGAGGCAATTTATCAAAGTGAGTATTGTATATCTGGGGAATATTATGATGAAATAGCGGAAGCTAAACTGTTTTTTTCAAGCGAATACATGACCGAGTATTATAAATTGGCAAAAAAGATAGGACATCTATACGGTTGGAAAAAGCATGAAAATATTTACATAAGTAACGGTAGACACACAACATTGAATTTTCTAAATAATATGGATTCGTGTAATGCATGCTGCGGAGTTATCCATACAGGTACACGACACAAGTATGCAAGCTCGCTAACTGTATATATTTATGAAGAGGAATTTTACAACTATATGAAATTATATTTTGTTATAAATGCAATTTTTCGATTTTTTGAGAAAGAAGTTGAAAAACTGAAAAAGATATATATTTCAATGTTGTCTGTGCAGAATTCGGAGGTGGCGGCATAATGAATAGAAACGATATGCTTGTCTTACATATTACAAACGATTATAAGGTAAGCGTAGAAACAATGGAAAACGGTGTTAGCTCGGTGAAATACATAAGTGCTGAAAGTATATTGGACTGTCTAAAGTCTTCAATCCACAATGACGGAAGAATAGATAGTGGTATACTACCCCCAAATTGTATATCATACAGCGGCTGTGCAAACGGAAATGAATTCGTTGTAATAAGCTTTGAAGAGAAAACAACCGATATAATTTTTGAAAAAACAGAGTACAAAGATTTTCCGATACCAAGATTGGTATTCGGATTTTTAGTTTCCGGCGATGGTCGTATTATTAATGTTCGATTAGGAGTAACGGAAAAAGGAAGATTAACGCCAAAATCAAAAATGTTTGTTTATCCGTTTTCGAATGTTAGCGGATTTCATCTTTGTACGGGAAGTAATGTATTACCGAAAATTAAATCATTACATCAACTTGGCGGACTGCCGTATTATATTCTGAAAATGCCTAATAATTACGACTATTACAAAGAAAGTAGGACAAAGTTAAATTTGGACTATCGAGGTCTTTTAGAGCATTTAAAGGATAAAGACAGTCAGTATTACTATGATAATGTGTTAGTTGGAACAGATAAAACATTAAATGATTTTATTGCGGAGGTAAACCTATGAGTGTAAACAAATTTTTAGAAGAACTTTCAAAGCCGTTTGATGCAAAAGACGTGAAATGGCGTCTGCAAGGAACAAATGCAGATAAAACAGGCGGATGGGCTGTTGCATATTTGGATTCAAGAGCAATAGCAAAACGTCTTGATGATGTGGTTGGACAAATGCGTTGGAAAGATGAATATAAGCCTTGGATTACCTCAAAAACGGGTGCATCACAAATTTGTATTATTTCAATATATGATGATGACCTTGGAGAGTGGGTAAACAAAAGTGACGGAGCAGAGCTGTCGGCTATATCTCCGATTAAAGGTGGAATATCAGACGCATTTAAACGTGCTGCTGTAAAATGGGGCATAGGACGATATTTGTATTCTATGAAACCTGTTTGGGTAAAAACAAGAGCAAGAGGCAACAGTGCAATGATAGAGGACACTGAATTGACAAGACTGCACCAACAATATTCTGTATTTTTAAAAGAGTCAGTCGAGAGTGTTCCTAAACAAACACCTAAATCTTTTGCAAAGTCAAAATCTAATCCGGTTCCGGTACAAAATACACCTATGTACGAGATACTCGGTGTAAAAAAACAACAAGGCGATAACGGTGTCAGAAGTGTGTTGAGAATTAAACATAATAATAAGGTTATAACTGCGTACTATAACGGCGATGACAGTCACTTTAAAGAAGGTGCAAACCTTAGCCGAGCGTTATTTACGTCGAGAGAAACAGAATATGGGAAAGTGCATATATTGCAAGATTACGATTTGGCGGCATAATTGACTGAATGAAAGTAATGAGAGGTATGATTATGGATAAAATAAAACAATTTACGATAACAAGAGTAAAAATGAAAGGATTTAAAGCATTTAAAGAAGAAAAGGAAGTGCATTTGGGAAATACAACGTATATATACGGTGCCAACGGTCAAGGAAAGACCAGTATTGCCGATGCTATTGCATATGCGTTTTGCGGTGTATCATTTTGGGGTGAAAAAAGTACGGAACGTCTGATGAGTAAAGGCGAAAGTCAGATGTGCGTCGAAGTTGATTTCGTAAATAAAGACGGAGAGCTTTTTAATCTTATACGTCGTAAAAACGGTAGCACAACAACTGTTACGCTTAACGGTCATCAGATGACACAAACAAATTTGGTGAATATATTTGCCGAAAAAGATATATTTCTTTCTCTCGTAAATCCAATATATTTTATTGAGAAAATAGCAAGCAATGGGAGAGAGTTTTTACAAAAACTGCTCCCACCTATTTCGCAGGAAGAAATTTTATCAAAACTCAGTGAACAAAGCCGTGATTTGCTTGAAAAAGAAAGTTTGCTTGAACCTGAATACTACATAAAAAACAAACGTGATGAATTGAAGGCAACAGATGAACAGGAAATGTATCTTTCAGGTCAACTTGCACTTTTGGAAGAACAGCTTGAGGCTAATTCAGTAACTAAGAATAAGCTTGAAACCAATATAAAAACTTTGAAAGCCAAAATAGCGTCTGTTATGGAAAAACAATTTGCAGGTATTGATGTTGAAAATATAAAGCAACAATATAATGCGGCGAAAAAATCATCATCAAATGATGAAATACTCGCACTTGAAAAAAAGCGAATGGAAATCCAAAACAAGCAGTATGTTTCAAAGTTTGCAGGTGAAGGCAATAAAACAGAGGCTGAGTTAAAGGCAGTACATTCGGAATATAACAGATTGTACAAAAAGGCTACCGGAATACGTCCGGGAGTGCCGTGCCCGACTTGTACACATTCATTGACCGACGCCGAATTTAATACTGTAAAGAAAGAGATTATACAAGAGCTTAACAATTTAAAGGCAAAGGGAGTCAAGCTGAAGTCACAGCTTGACGACATTGTGAAATTGGATACAAAAGCAAAAGAACAGTTTTTGCAGTATCAAGCTGATGATTTAAAAAAAGTAGAAGAAGAAATTAAAGCGGTTAAGTCTTCAACTACCGCTGATATTGATAAATTGCGAGATATTCTTACCTACGGCAATTTCAGTGAAGAACAAGTTAATAAACTTGAAGCAATGAAAGCTGAGCTGTATTCTGATGAAACTGATTTAAGAGCAATGCGAAGTGATGATGAACTTCAAAAAATGATAGAATCGGTTAAACTTCAGATAAAGGATAATGATGTTTCAAGACAGTTTATAAAATATCTTATAGCGGCTGCAAATGAATATGCGGTTAAAAGGGCAGAAATAATGCTTACACCGCTTAAGATGAAACAAGCGTCAATTAAGTTGTTCGAGGTGGTTAAGAGTACGGGTGAATTAAAAGGTACTTTTAAATTTGCATATGACGACAAAGATTATCGCTGGTTGTCTACATCTGAACGCATTAAAGCAGGTTTGGAGGTTGCAAATCTCTTGAAACGTCTGACTGGACTGGCGTATCCGACATTCATTGATAATGCCGAAAGTATAAATACAAATTTCATACGACCTTACGGACAGACTATTTTTGCATTTGTGAAAAAATGTGCTCTAACAGTTCAAGAGCCGGCTTATACGTCTAAGGAGGCAGCATAATGGAATGGAAAGAATTCGGAATTGAAGAAGTTGCACGTCTGTGCGGTATTCAGATGAAAAATGACGGGATGGGTGCAAGAGAAATCAAAGCACTATGCCCGTTTTGCAGTGATAAGCATTATCATTTGTATCTGAATACAGAGAAAAATCAATGGAATTGTTTTCGCTGCGGTGCAAAAGGCAATGATGTCAGTTTGTATGCAAAGATAAATTGTATTACGAACAGAGAGGCTGTAAACGAATTATCGGAACGTATAGGAAATACAATGCCGAAAAAGGTAAAGCAAGCAATCAGTACACCGATGAAATCATTGATTGAGCGTCATAATGTGTATTATGATATGCTGAAACTTTTTAAGCTGAATAATAATCACCATAAAGCACTTTTAAAGCGAGGACTTCAAGAGGATAATATACAACAGTTTATGTATAAGAGCCTGCCGGCAACCGAGTATGAAAGACGTAGGATTATTAATGAATTATCAGCGAAATATGACCTTCGAGGTGTACCGGGATTTTACCGTAAATACGGAGAGTGGCATATGTATTCAGCTGATTGCGGAGGATTTCTTATTCCGGTGTGCAATAAAGACGGATATATACAAGGTATGCAAATCAGATTTGATTCTGATAAAAAACGGTATAGGTGGTTTTCTACTAATGAGTATCCGGAGGGGACTGGTGTCTCCTCTTGGGTACATATTGTAGGAGATACTTCATCAGATAGTGCATATCTTACGGAAGGTGCATTAAAAGCAGATGTGGCAAGTGTATTATCAGGCGGAGCAATGTTTATAGCAGTTCCGGGCGTTAATGCCGCAAAGTGTTTACCGGATACTTTAAGTCAGCTTAATATCAAAAAAGTGTATGAAGCGTTTGATATGGATAAGCAGATAAATAATCATGTGAGAAAAGCATTAAAGAATATACATAATATTTTAAATATGTATGGAATAGAAGTGCAAACATGTACATGGAATCCGTGGTATAAAGGAATAGATGAGTATTTTCTGTATAGAAAACAATGTAATGAAGAATACGAACAGGTAGCATAAAATTAGGAGGAAAAAGATATGGAAGCAAAAGATTTAATGGTAATTAACGGCGGTAATGGTGAAAGTTCAGAGATTTTGGGAAAGTTTTTGTATTATTCATTCCCGAGACTTATTATTAACAGAAAGGAATTTCTTGAATTAGTCGAAAGATATGGCTTCCCGTCAAGCGTAAGGGATAAACATTCTCCGATTGACGCATTCCGCAGTGCAACTACCGATGTAAAGGACAGAATTGTCGAAGAACAAAACGGTGAACCGAATATCGCACGAATTTATTTCAGAGATAATAAACGCATAAGCGGAAATATAATATCAAGAGAGTTGGTTGAGGAAACGGTAAATGAAACTACAAACAATTATCGTAAACTTGCTAATATTCAGCTTGATAAAGAATCTGGAAATATATTTGTAACTGACGTGGACTATTTTACGACACGTGATGTTGACAAGTATTGTGATAAGGTTAAAGAATTGTATAATCTTTATTTGGATAGTATAGGAAACAGACAGCTTGAAACGGTCGCAGATAGGTTTTTTTCTTCGCTAAACGCAATAAAGATTTCAGCAAGAGGTTATCATTTCTTTGTGCCAAAGCAGTATATGGGACATATTGATGAATTGGAGGATTTTATGGAGGAATTAAGTAATATGAATCTGTATGAGCCTGTTAATAAATCGGTACGCAAAGAAATAAGCATAAATTCTATGTACGTTGCGGATGATGAAAAACAACGCAAAAAAATGGCAGTTGAATTTTACTTGGATATGCAGAAACAAATACAGCAATATCAAGATAAAATAGAACAACTGATAAAAGCCGGAAGTCAAAGTGAGGCAATTCTAACACGTTGGCTAAATAAAGTAAAAACGCTCGAAGATAAGAAATATGACTATGAGGTTATATTGAAACAAAGACTCAATGATGTGGATTCAGACTTTGAATATCTAAGAACGCTTTGTAGTGAATATAAGCTGCGTGTGAATGCTAAGCAGAGATATATGGCAGCATAAAAATCAAAAATATAAAGAACAGAAAATCACAGAATTGTGGCTTTCTGTTCTTTTTTTGAAGTAAATATTACAGGAAGTGCTTTTATTATTTCATTGCTATATTAAACAATTCTTAAAAATATTGTTAAATATTGATAAAAATAATGTATAAAATATGGCAATATGACGAAAAGAATGAAAATATATAAAAAATTATGACATTTTGAATTTAATAGTTTATAATTAAAAATAAGAATTTAAATGTAAAGAAGGGGTAACAAACATGCGTATTGCTATATGTGATGACGAAAAAGTATTTGCAGAAAATATTTTAAGAAAGTTGAAATTTGAGTTTGGAAAACGTAGTCAGGAATGTAGTTTTGTTACGGTAAACAGAGGTGAAGAACTATTGGACATATGTTCCAAAGAAAAAATAGATGTAGTTTTTCTTGACATTATGATGCCCGGATTTGACGGGTTTAATATAGCCGAAAGATTACGGCAAACAAAGAAAGATATAATGATTGTGTTTGTATCAAACAAAGAGAATACAGTATTTTCTTCATATAAGTATAACCCCATATGGTTTATTCCCAAAAATCAGATGCAATTTGTTGAACCGGTTGTTGATAAAATTATAAACAGAATGAAAGAAAATGAAGAAGATCTATCCTTAGTTCAAATAAAAATGGGAAGTAGAGTGGTTGAGTTAGATATTCGAAAAATAAAATATTTTAAAACGGAAGGTCATTATATAAATTATTTTTGCAATGACGGTTATAAATCTGAGAGCTTTCGATGCCCAAAATGTGAAGTGGAAATGCAACTTGAGGGACTTTGGTTTGTAAAAACTCATAATCGATACTTAGTGAACATAAGGCAAATTCATTCTATATCAAATAATGCCGTGACTCTTAGTGACAGAGAAAAAATTCCGATAAGTCGAGCTCAATTAGATATTGTGAAAGATAAATTTCAAGATTATTTAAGGAGTATAAGATGATGGACATATTTATAGAATTAACTGCTACTATAATGCAAAATTTTTTGATTATTTGGTTTATATCAGGATATTGCGGATACAAATATAACGGAATAAAAAGATATATCAGCTTTGGAATTATATTACTTGCAGATTGTGTATTTGTATCAATAATTAATAAATTTATATCATATGATGGCGTTTTGTCTGCTATATCAATATTAATGTATATTATATACTGTCATATATGTTTGAAAAAAGATTGGTATTTTCATATATTTATATCTTGTTTTGCTATGGTCGTAATATTCACGTTATCGAGTGTAATTTCTTTCTTAATATCGAACTTGACAAATAATCCGATTTCAGAATTATATGATAGCATTTCTCTTTGGAGAATTATAATATTAATAATATGCAGACTATCAGAATTCACTGTATTTAAATTCATTTTATATTTAAATAAGGCTTATAATTTATCTAAAAAAGAATGGCTATTGTTTGCTCTCGTGATGTTGGTAACATGGCTTGAAATAGTATTGTTTAACAAAGCTGCCATACAATTCAAAGATATAAAATTGTATATGTTGTATGCATCGTTACTCGCATTAGTGATTAATATATTATCATATTACTTTATAATGAGAATAAATAAAGAAACAAAATTAAATACAGAACTTACATTACTAAAAATGCAGTACGAAAATGTAAAAGAAACAGAAGAAAATTTGACGACTTTATATGAAAGTACATATTCTCTAAAACATGATTTGGAGAAGCACTTTATAGCTATCAGAACTACAGCAGAACAAAATAACGATAAAAGTATTATCGAGTATGTAGATTCGATAATAAATAAGTATTATACATATACACATAAAACAGTTTTTACAAATAATAAGATTTTCAATGCAGTAATAAACACCAGATTAGAAATATGTCAGCATAAGAAAATAAAAACAACAATTAAAGTGGAAAATGATATATTAAATAATATAAATGATGAAGATATTGCGGTACTGTTTGGAAATATATTTGATAATGCTATTGAAGCGGCAGAAAAAGTTGAGGATAAATTTATTTCATTGGAAATACAAAAACAAGGAGCATATATTTCAATTTATATGGAAAACAGCTTTGACGGCTTATTTGATCCTGAATTAAAGAGTAGGAAAGGCGAAAAACATGAACATGGTATCGGAATGAAAAATGTCAGAAGAATTGTAGAAGAATACAACGGTATGATGAAATGTTTTGTTGAAGAAAATATCTTTTGCTGTGATATACTTCTGAAAGCATGCTAAACTTGACAAAAAAAGAACAAAACTTGACAAAAATCTTGAATTATAAAATCTAATTAGCTATGATGTTGATGGGGATATGATATATGGAGGCAATCATATGAAATCTTTATCGGAAGTCATAGCTGATTTTTATATAGAAAAAAATATTATAAGTTCAGATATGAAAAGTGTTTATGTATACGGAATATCACTAATTATCAATGATATAATTGATTTTGCTGTGATTTTGATACCAGCTATAATAGCTCGACGCTTTATATACGGAGTAGCTTTTCTTCTGACATTTTGTATTACAAGGATACATTGCGGAGGATTTCATGCAAAGAAATCATGGATATGTGCTACGGTTATGTTATTAACTTTTATACTGGTTTGTTTATGTACTGAATTAACGGCTTCAATTTATGGGGTTATATTGAATATGATAATTAATTCTATTTCTATATTAATAATATTGCCGATTATTCCGATTGAAAATCCTAATAAAAAGTTAGATGCAAAGGTAAAACAAAAAAATAAGAAAATCGGAATAATTGTGACAAGTTTATTTGCAATGTTCTCAATTGTATTGACTGTATACAACATACAGGAAGGTGCAGTTATATCTTTTACATTATTGTCTGTTGCAGTCTTAGCAATGGTAGGGAAAATATTAAATCAGGGAGGTGAAAAAAATGAAAAAAATATTAGATAAAGTAATGACAATGTCAGCAGATGCTGCATTGGAAGCTGCTTTGGCATCTGTAGGATTTGCATCTCATGCAGGAACTTATCAGCCTAAGGAACCGGAAACTTTGAAAAATTTGAAAAAATCTAACTAAAAGCAAATATTTATATTATATGCTATCTAAATGGAGCAGGAGATTTTAAATCCTGCTCCATAAGATTTTATATTAAAGGGAATAGTGATGAATATTCTTAATAGGAAAATATGTTAATTTAATCGATAGATGGTTGCATATAAGGATAATTGTGAATATCAATGAAAATACAGATGAAACAAAGCAGACAATTTGTGTTACAGATAGAAATACAGGAGAATTAGTTACTATTACTGAAAACAAAGTATTAGCGAGTGATATATCATAATGTAATATGATATACAATTGGAAGCTGTCAGAGGTTGGTATAGATAATTTCATATTTAGAGATGCAAAATAAAATGTAATAGAATGTCAAAGTTTCATGCAAAAAAAATTGAGTATTAGGAGCACAAAGCATAAAGTTCCTCAAAAGTCGAAACTTTAGATTTTGATCCAATTATGCCGCACATGTCATAAGAAATGATTTACGCTTGAGGTTGCACCTCAAACTTATAAAAATAAAGAAGACAAAACTATAACTGATTTGTCTACAATCTGAAGTCAGTAAATATGCCGACTTTTGCAACTAATAATCAAGTCTTTTAAATGGAGTATCTTAATCGTAGTACGGTTGCAGTAAAAAAACAGTACAAATGTATATTTGTCATGACCACTTCACGGTACAGAAAATTATGACAGTGTATGTACAAGAGGTTGAAAGTTATAGATTGGCGACAACTGCAAGTAATCATATAAGCAAAGCTATCAAAGAACGACGTACTGGAAGTTTGAATTGGATGAATCAGCAGAGGTGAATTTCTTGTTTAATGCACCGGCAAATAAGAATTTTTCAGCAGTAGTATATAACAAGAACGGTGTTTATGCGTATGAAGAAGCAAATGAAATATCTGAAATGTCAGTTTATCTTGATGCAGGAACATACTATGTAAAGACAAATGTTCCGTCAATTGGTGAGGACTGTATTCAAATAAGAATATGGGAATAATATAAAAATACTGATAGTAGTTTCATAGCCTAAAACAGTACATATGACGTATGTTATATCAAATACGCAAATATTAAAACTACAATATTTATAAATTAGCCTACAGATTTTTTATATATTTAAGAGGGATTGGTTAATTGCAACTAATCTCTCTTAGATAAAAAATATTGATTTTTGTGATATTATGCTTTTGTATTATAATTTTTAAAAAGTAAAAGAGTCGAATGTGTTAAACATAACATATTCGGCTCTTTTATTGTATTTGACGGAAATGGTATGTATAACAACACATAAAGAAAATATATATTTTGACATGTTAATCAGTATTTAAAATGTTAATATTTGAGGTTGCTAATATGAAAAAAAATAAAATATTTTTTTAAAGGTTTTAAAAAATGAACGGTTTAGGTAATATACTTCCAACGAAAGGAGGGAATTGCCGTGAGAGATAAATTATGTGTGAGTGAACGTAGAGCGAGAATGCTTGATTTTCTTGTAAAAAGAAAGGAGTCAACACGATTTGAATTGGCTTCAGAATTTGGCGTTTCAATATCGACGATACATAGAGATATAATTTATCTCAGCGGCATTGCACCTGTTTACACTAAACAAGGTAATCAAGGTGGGATTTATATATTGCCAGAATTCAGGAGCTATAAAAATTATCTCACAGAAGCAGAGGAAAACTGTCTTTATGCTTTAATAGAAAATTCCAACGTAGAAGAAAGAAGGATACTTTGCGGGATTATAACCAAGTTTACGAGAAATCCTGTTGTGAATAAATGACAGACCTTTCAGTTATAAAGAAAGCATTTGAAGACAACGCATATGCAGTATAAAGAGTGAACGAATACATTCCTATATAAAGGAGCTAAACGCCAGATACGCCATAATATATGTTTTATAGCATATATTGCGATAAATATCCTTGCCGAAAAACAGAATTTGCAAGCTGTAAGTGATAATCTTATATAGGTATAATGATACTTCTGTCAAGTCACAGTCGGAGCGTTAAAAGCGTCGCAGGCAATGATGACAGTCCGGGCGGAGCCGGGAAGGTGAAATTCCTATGGAGCAGTTTTGCAAACTGCCGTTCGTTTTGCTTAGATTATATATTAAAATTTTGTTTGTATTATTAGAAAAAGTAAAAAAAGAATTAAACAAAATTGACTGATAATGATACTAATTAAAATGTGACCAAGCCTTTAAACATTACTTAAAATATAATGACATATCAATAATTTGGAGGTGTTTATATGAAAAAGAAAAAAGAAGAAATGCTTATTGCTAAAAATGTATTTAAAGTCAGTGATTTTAAAACTCAAAAGAAATCTTTTAATGAACGCTTTGAAAAATACATTAATTTTTGTGAAAATAAGCTTTAACTTACCGCTTTTGTATGTTATACTATTATTACATACAAAAGCGGTTACACCTATTTATAGGAGGTAACAGTTATGAGAAATTTAACAGATATATATGTAAGATTGTCTGATGAGGACAGAGATAAGAGGTGTGTAATAGATGAGAGTGAGAGTATTCAAAATCAGAAATCTATGTTAATAAATTATTGTATTGAACAAGGCTGGAAAATACATAATATTTATTGCGATGAAGATTATAGTGGAGCTGACAGAAACCGACCTGCATTTAATCAAATGTTAAAGGACTGCGAAGAAGGAAAAGTTGACATTGTTCTGTGTAAAACACAATCAAGATTTTCAAGGGATATGGAAATGATAGAGAAATACATACATGGTAAATTTCTTGAATGGAATGTACGTTTTGTAAGTATCATAGACCACGCAGATACAAATGTTGCCGGAAATAAGAAAGCACGTCAGATAAATGGACTTATCAATGAATGGTACTTAGAGGATTTATCAGATAACATACGAAGAACTCTGCACCATAAGAAAATAAAAGGTGAATATTGTTGTCCTTATGCACCGTATGGGTATAAATTAAATCCCGAAGATAAGCATAAATTTATTATTGATCAACCGGCGGCAGAAGTTGTTAAGAGTATTTTTGAAATGTACAAACAAGGTATGGGATATATACGAATAGCAAAAGCCTTAAATGAAAAACAAATATTACCTCCTGGTGTGTACAAAGAATTGCAAGGGTCAAATTATCGAAATCCGAATGCTGAAAATGTTTCATCAAGGCAATGGCGTGATAGCACTATATATTATATATTACGTCAAGAAGTGTATACAGGAGCAATCGTTCAAGGTAAAACAACAAATATTTCTTATAAAAATAAGAAACGAATTAAATTACCAAGAAGTGAATGGATAGTTGTTCCGAATATGCATGAACCGATAATAGATGAAGAATTATGGAATGCAGTGCAAGATCGCTTAAAAAATCGACAGGGAAATGATAAGCAGTTTAAAAGCAATACATACGAAATAAATCCACTTCGAGGAATTGTATTTTGTAAAGAATGTGGTTCGGGAATGTGGAGAATGAGTTATCAATGCAGTAAACAACGATATAAGTATTACAGATGTCGTACAGTAAAGAATAGCACTGGAGTATGCAATAATACACACAGTATCAGGCAGATTGATTTAGAAGATTTGATTTTAAAAGAATTGCATAAAATGTCTGAAACGTATTTTGATGAAAACGAGATAAAACTTCAAAAGAAACGAGATTCTCAAAATCGGCTTTCAACATTGCAGGAAGAAAAGAGACAAATTGAAAATAAAATCGCAAAATTACAAAATGACTCTGTACAGCTTTATAAAGATAAATTAAGCGGAATTGTAAGTGATGAACAATTTAAAATTTTTAGTGACAGTTTCAATTCCGAACTCAGTAATTATAATGAACGGCTTGAGTTAATTGAAAAGGAATGTATAGGATTATCAACCGAAAAGAAAACTACACTCAGTCGGGAAATGATATTAGAAAAATATAAGAATATTGACAAACTAACATTTGAGCTTGTACATGAATTGATTGACAAAGTGTATGTAGGAGCGTTAAATCTGGAAACGAAAGAACGAGAAATAGATATTCATTGGAAATTTTAAAGCATAATGCTAACGCCCCACACGGCGAGCCTGACGGTGGGGCGGTGGGTGTGAGCGGAGTGGTGGAAAAGGACATTAATCTTGCGATTGTTCAGAAATTGCAGGAAGTGCTTGAAAGCAAAGGCTTTGAAGTGATTTTAACACGCAGCGGCGACAGCGGTTTACAGGACGAAAATGCCGAAACTATTCGCAAAATGAAAGTATCGGATATGAACAAACGGTTAGATATTATGAAAAACAGTCACGCAGATATTTTTGTGAGCATACATATGAATTCGTTCGGTGACCAAAAAGTGAGCGGTCTGCACATATTTTACGACAAAAATCACCCCGAAATCGAGAGGCTTGCAAAAAGTATTCAAAATAAAATGAGCGAGGTGACGGGGGCGGAAATGCACGCGGTAAAGACCGCAGATGAACGATTATTTTTAATGAAAAATCCGCCTATGCCCGCAATACTTATAGAATGTGGTTTTTTGTCAAATCCGGACGAGGAGAAAAAACTTGCAAGTGACGAATATCAGTCAAAAATCGCGTGGGCAATCGCAAGTGCAATAGAGAATTATACAAAGTGATGTAAAAATAAAGAGAAATTATGTTAAATTTTTATCGGAGTTTGGTCAATATGTATTGACGGAAATGGAATTTTGATATATAATAATATGTATATTATATATATTGGAGGCTAAAAAAATGAGTAGAGTTTATAACTTTTCAGCCGGACCATCAATGCTGCCTGAGGAAGTATTGAAGAAGGCGCAAACTGAAATGCTGGAGTACGGTACAAGCGGCATGTCCGTTATGGAAATGAGCCACCGATCTAAGGACTATCAAGATATTATCGACAGTGCTGAAGCTCTTGTAAGAGAACTTATGCACGTTCCGGATAATTACAAAGTATTGTTCTTGCAAGGCGGCGGTTCAACACAATTTGCTATGATTCCGCTAAATCTTGCGTCCAAGAATAAGAAAGCTGATTATGTTATAACAGGTCAGTGGGCGAAGAAAGCAGCTGCCGAGGCTGAAAGATACATTACAGTCAACAGAGTTGCATCTTCTGCCGATAAAACTTTTTCATACATACCGAAGCTTGATAAATCAACATTTTCAAGCGATGCAGATTACTTCTATATCTGCTACAACAACACAATTTACGGAACAAGATACACAGAACTTCCACAGTGTGACGTTCCTCTTATCGCAGATATTTCATCATGCGTAATGTCAGAGGAAATCGACGTTTCAAAGTTCGGTTTACTGTTTGCCGGTGCACAGAAGAACCTTGGACCTGCAGGTGTAACGCTTGTAATCGTTCGTGAGGACCTTATAGGCGACGCAATGGATATTACTCCTACAATGCTTGACTATAAGACACATGCCGACAACGGCTCAATGTACAACACTCCTCCGACATACGGAATATATGTGCTAAAGCTTGTTCTTGAATGGATAAAGGAAAAAGGCGGAGTTAAGGCACTTCAGGAAATCAACGAAAAGAAAGCTAAAATTCTTTATGATTATCTTGATTCATCAAAGATGTTCAAGGGTACAGTAGTTCCGGAGGATCGTTCACTTATGAACGCACCGTTTGTAACAGGTAATGAAGAACTTGATGCTAAGTTCGTTGCAGAGGCAAAAGCTGCCGGTTTTGTAAACCTAAAGGGCCACAGAACAGTCGGCGGTATGAGAGCAAGCATTTACAATGCTATGCCTGTAGAGGGAGTAGAGAAATTAGTCGAATTTATGAAGAAATTCGAGTCAGAGAATATGTAATTATATTGCACCCGAAGTTATTCGGGTGTTTTATATAAATGAAAAGGAGATTAGACAATGTTCAATATATTGACACTTAATAAGATAGCTAAATGTGGTCTTGACCAGCTTAACGATAATTATAAAATAACGGATGATGCCAATGTTGACGCAGACGGTATCATTCTTAGAAGTTTTAAAATGCACGATATGGAATTGCCTGAATCACTAAAGGCAGTTGCAAGAGCAGGTGCGGGAACAAACAATATTCCGATTGACAAGTGCAGTGAAAAGGGTATCGTAGTATTCAATACTCCGGGTGCAAACGCAAATGCTGTTAAGGAATTGGTTATTGCAGGTATGTTGTTGGCATCAAGAGATGTTATCGGCGGTGTCGCTTGGGCAAATACACTTACCGGCGATGACGTTGACAAGCAAGTTGAAAAGGGTAAGTCAAACTTCGCAGGCTGCGAAATTAAGGGCAAGACTCTTGGTATAATCGGTTTGGGTGCTATCGGTATTCTTGTTGCAAATGCGGCTTATGCTTTGGGTATGGAGGTTATCGGATATGACCCTTATTTGTCGGTTGACTCTGCTTTAAAACTTTCAAGACACGTTAAAAAGGCTAACAGCCCTGAAGAAGTTTATGCGGCAGCAGATTACATAACAATTCATGTTCCGCTAATGGATTCAACAAGAAATACAATTAACGCCGAAACAATCGCACAAATGAAAGACGGTGTTATAATTCTTAACTTTGCAAGAGGCGGTCTTGTAAATAATGCGGATATTAAAAAGGCTTTGGCTGACGGTAAGGTTGCTAAGTACGTTGTTGACTTTGCTGACAGTGAAACAGTTAACCAACCCGGTATTATAAACATTCCTCACCTTGGTGCGTCAACTGCCGAATCAGAAGATAACTGTGCAGTTATGGCGGCTCAGGAATTGGCTGATTACCTTGAAAACGGTAATATCCTAAATTCGGTAAACTTCCCGAATTGTTCACTTCCTGAAGACAATATCGGAAGAATTGCTATTGCACATAAAAATATTCCGAATGTTATCGCTAAGTTTACAGAGGCACTTTCAAGTGTGAATATCTCAGATATGATTAATAAGTCAAAGGGTGAGCTTGCATATACAATCATCAATACTGACCACGCAATCCCTGCAGAAGCTATTGAAAAGCTAAATCAAATTGACGCTGTTATAAGAGTCAGAGTTATTAAATAATTGAATTTATAGCTAAATATGAGCCGTACAGATTAAAGCTGTACGGCTTTTTGTATGCGTAAAAGTTTGGGGTGTTATAATGAACAACAATACCCAATCGTTTTAATAGCAATAAAAAAGACGGAGCATATGCTCCGTCTTATATATTACTGTTTTCTGATACCTGCGTGAATTCTGTTTTTAGCATTTTCGATACGTTCGGCAGATGGGGGAGATATATTTTCCAAAGTGTAAGGAATACCTAAGTTCTCCCACTTGAATTTACCAAGTGTATGATAAGGTAAAATCTCTACACGATCTACATTTGAAAGTGTATCAATAAAATCACCCAAAGCGTCTAAATCTTCATCAAAATCGCTGTGTTCGGGAACAAGAACGTGTCTTATCCAAACAGGCTTATTGATTTCGGAAAGATACTTTGCCATTTCGATAATATTTGAATTATCAAAACCTGTTAGGTCTTTATGGCGAGCAGGGTTGATTTCTTTTAAATCAAGAAGCAGTAAGTTGGTATATTTCATAAGTTCTTCAAACTTGCTGAAGAAAGGTTTTTCCTTTGTGAAAGGATTACCGGCAGTATCAATACAAGTATTAATACCAAGCTCTTTAGCTTTTTTGAACAATTCAATTACAAAATCAATTTGTAATAACGGTTCGCCGCCACTTATGGTAATACCACCGTCTTTACCCCAATAAGGTTTAAAACGCAACGCACGTTTTAAAATCTCATCGGCAGTTACTTCATCTCCGCCGTCCATTTTCCAGGTATCCGGATTATGACAGTAGCGGCACCGCATACGACAACCTTGCATAAAGACTATAAATCTTACGCCTGGTCCGTCAGCGGCACCAAAACTTTCAGTTGAATGAATGTGTCCTATCATATCAAATTACATTGATGCGTGACAAGTTCTTGAGATAACGTCAAGCTGTTGCTCACGAGTAAGGTCAATAAACTTAACTGCGTAACCTGATACACGGATTGTAAAGTTAGCGTATTCTTCTTTTTCAGGATGTTCCATAGCGTCGATAAGCTTTTCTTTACCGAATACGTTAACGTTTAGGTGGTGAGCACCTTGATCAAAGTAACCGTTAAGAACGTTTACAAGGTTTGTAACCTGTTCTGATTCTTCGTGACCAAGAGCGTCAGGGTTAATTGTTTGTGTATTTGAAATACCGTCAAGAGCATACTCATATGGCAATTTAGCAACTGAGTTAAGTGATGCAACCAAACCGTTTTGTTCTGCACCGTATGATGGGTTAGCACCCGGTGAAAGTGGTTCACCTGCTTTACGTCCGTCAGGAAGTGATGCAGTAGCCTTACCGTAAACGACATTTGATGTGATTGTAAGGATTGATGTTGTAGGCTCTGAGTTACGATATGTGTGGCACTTCTTAATCTTAGCCATAAATGTCTTTAGTAGCCATACTGCGATTTCGTCAGCACGGTCATCATCGTTACCGTAACGAGGGAAGTCGCCTTCTGTTTCAAAGTCAACTACAACGCCGTTTTCGTCACGAACTGTCTTAACCTTAGCGTACTTAATAGCTGAAAGTGAGTCAACAACGTGTGAGAAACCTGCGATACCTGTTGCGAATGTACGACGTACATCTGTATCGATAAGAGCCATTTCAGCTGCTTCATAGTAATACTTGTCGTGCATATAGTGAATTACGTTTAGTGTACGTACATAAACTCCTGCAAGCCAATCCATCATCTTGTCATACTTGTCAAGGACTTCATCATAATCAAGGTATTCAGAAGTGATTGGTCTGTATTCAGGGCCGACTTGTACCTTTGTTCTTGCGTCTATACCGCCGTTGATAGCGTATAGAAGACACTTAGCAAGGTTAGCTCTTGCACCGAAGAATTGCATTTCTTTACCTGTTTGTGTTGCAGATACGCAGCAGCAGATAGCGTAGTCATCACCCCAAGTAACACGCATAACGTCATCGTTTTCGTATTGAATTGAGCTTGTACGAACTGAAATAGCAGCAGCATAACGCTTGAATGCTTCAGGAAGCTTTGATGAGTAAAGAACTGTTAGGTTTGGTTCAGGTGAAGGACCCATGTTTTCCAATGTGTGAAGGAAACGGAAGTCGTTCTTTGTAACCATTGATCTGCCGTCAACACCTTTACCGCCGACATTAAGTGTAGCCCAAACCGGGTCACCTGAGAATAGTTCGTTGTATGATGGGATACGAGCGAACTTAACCATACGGAACTTCATAACCATATGGTCGATAAGTTCTTGAGCTTCTTCTTCTGTTAGAGTACCGTTGTCAAGGTCACGTTGGATATAAATATCAAGGAATGTTGATACTCTACCAACACTCATCGCAGCACCGTTTTGTGTCTTGATAGCTGCAAGATAACCGAAGTATAGCCATTGGCAAGCTTCTCTTGCGTCCTTAGCAGGCTTTGAAATGTCGAATCCGTATGATTCAGCCATTGTCTTCATTTCTTTAAGAGCGTTGATTTGCATTGTGATTTCTTCACGTTGACGAATTTCATCTTCAAACATTGATTCGCTTTGGCATTCAACGAAATCTTCTTGTTTCTTTGCGATAAGCATATCAATACCGTAAAGAGCAACTCTACGATAGTCGCCTACGATTCTGCCACGGCCGTATGTGTCAGGTAGACCTGTAATAATCTTGTTCTTACGAACTGCACGCATTTCAGGTGTGTATACATCAAAAACACCTTGGTTATGTGTCTTGTGATACTGAGTGAAAATCTTGTGAAGTTCAGGGTCCGGCTCATAACCGTATGTGCTGCAAGCTTCTTCTGCCATCTTAATACCACCGAAAGGCATAAATGCACGCTTAAGAGGCTTGTCTGTCTGTAGACCTACGATCTTTTCAAGGTCTTTCATGCTTTCGTCAATATATCCTGGCTTGTGAGCGTTGATACCTGTAACGATATGAGTATCCATATCAAGTACGCCGCCCTTAGCTCTTTCTTGCTTCTGAAGCTCTTGAAGTTTACCCCATAGCTTGTTTGTTGCGTCTGTTGGACCTGCAAGGAATGACTCGTCGCCATCATATGGTGTGTAGTTCATCTGGATGAAATCACGAGTGTCGATATCATCGCACCATTTACCTTGTTCAAATCCTTTCCATTGTTCGAAATCTGTCATTTGTTTTGACCTCCCATAATATATTCAACTGTTTTGTAAACAGTTGTGAACTGATAGTGTTTTACAGTTAGCAAAAAGTTAGCTAAAAGTAAGTTTTTACTGTATGGTTAGCTGTTTCTAACCACGCTGATTATACCATATTAAACATACTTTTGTCAACGATTCATACTATATTGGTATGAGATTTGTCGAAGTACATTAATAAGCAGATAAAAGACAAAATAATTTAGATAATATTGCTAAAACAAATCATATATTTTCATTTGTGTGACTAAGAAAATATTCTTTGATTTTCTGAAAAGTAATATCACTTAAATCATGCTCTATTTTACAACTGTCATCATACGCAGTTTCTTCATCGACACCGAGGGCGATAAGAGCCTTAGCAATAACCTGGTGACGTTCATAGATTTTTTGAGCAATCTCCATACCTTTGTCGGTAAGAGTGATATTGCCGTCGGTATCAACGGTAACATAGCCTTCTTCACGAAAGGATTTCATTGCAACGGATACGCTCGGCTTTGTGAAGTTAAGATGATGAGCAACATCAATACTGCGAACATAACCGTTTTTGTTCTTTAACATAAGTATGGCCTCCAAATAATTTTCAGCCGACTCTTTGATTATCATAGTTTAACACCTTTCTGTGTGAAAATGTGTACATATTGTAGTAGTAAAGATATTATATCACAATAAATTGCGATTGTCAAAAAATATATTGAATATTTTTAAAAAAATCTAAATATTTTTTTGAACGAAAACAGTAAGATTAGGCTAACAATTTTTGGGGATGAATAAAAAATGAGCAAAAATAAGGAGGAATACAATATTTTGTGCAAAGTGAACAACAATTTTTAAAGTTGACACGTAAAAAAGATATGACATATACACTTGACAAGAGAGGTTAGTTTTGATAAACTAACTAATGGTTAGAAAGTGCTAACCAAAAACTATATTCTTGGGGTTAGTTTTTATTTATACGAATGCTAACCAGAACGGAGGTAAATTTATGATGCCTTTAACACTGGTAGATGTTGATGAAGACAACATAATTAAAAAGATTGGCGGAAAACCGGAAGTAAAAAAACATCTTGAAAATCTTGGTTTTGTTGTTGGAGGACACGTCAAGATAATCAGTAAACTTGGCGGAAACGTAATTGTAAATGTAAAAGAAACCAGAGTTGCAATCAGCAACGAACTGGCACAAAAAATTATGATTTAATTAAAGGGAGGTACAGCGAAAATGAAAACACTTAAACAGGCAGCAATCGGCGATACTGTAAAGGTAGTCAAATTGCACGGTGAAGGTGCGGTAAAACGCAGAATTATGGATATGGGTATCACAAGAGGTGCTGAAGTGCATATTCGTAAGGTTGCACCGCTTGGTGATCCGATTGAGGTCACGGTAAGAGGTTATGAGCTTTCATTAAGAAAAGCCGACGCAGAAATGATTGAAGTTGAATAATTTTGGTATATTCATTAATGTACTGAATTAAATTGTGAAAGAGAGGAATTTAAGAATGAATGTAAGAATTGCCCTTGCGGGTAACCCGAACTGCGGTAAGACAACACTATTTAATGCTCTTACAGGTTCTAATCAATTCGTAGGTAACTGGCCGGGTGTTACGGTCGAGAAAAAAGAAGGTAAATTAAAGAAACATGACGGTGTTGTCATCACTGACCTTCCGGGTATTTATTCACTTTCTCCATATACATTGGAAGAAGTTGTTGCAAGAAATTATCTTATCGGCGAAAGACCTGACGCAATACTTAATATTGTAGACGGTACAAACCTTGAAAGAAACTTATATCTTACAACTCAGCTTACAGAATTGGGTATTCCGGTTGTTATCGCAGTCAATATGATGGATATTGTCAAGAAAAACGGCGATAAGATTAATATTCAGGAACTATCTCGTCAGCTTGGATGTAAAGTTGTTGAAATATCTGCTCTAAAGGGTACAGGTATTATGGAAGCTGCCGAAGAAGCTGTTTCAGCCGCTAAAAACGGTAAGACAATTCCAAAGCACGAGTTCTCGGGTCCTGTTGAACACGCAATAGCACATATCGAAGAGGCTGTTCTTCACGATATGCCGGAAGAACAACAGAGATGGTATGCAATAAAGATTTTTGAACGTGACGAAAAGGTGCTTGCACAACTTAATATTCCGCAGGAAAAATTGTCACATATTGAAAATGATATTAAAGCGGCAGAGGATGAACTTGACGATGACGCAGAAAGTATCATAACAAACGACAGATATGTTTACATAGCAGAACTTATTAAGGGCTGTTATAAAAAGAAGAGTGCCGGTAAGCTTTCATCATCTGATAAGATTGACCGAATTGTTACAAACAGATGGTTGGGACTTCCGATATTCGCAGTTGTAATGTTCCTTGTATATTACATAGCAATGGTAACAGTAGGTTCAAGTGCTACAGACTGGGCAAATGACGGATTGTTCGGTGACGGCTGGCATTTGTTCGGTATCGGTTCATCTGCTTACACAGAGGCTGCTGACGAATTCACAAGTGCGTCAGATATAGTAAACGGTTATATTGACGCGGCAAGCGAACAGGGTATTGATACAGACGCAGTTGCAGAGGCACTTGATACAGAATCAGAAGATTTTGATCCTGAAGTTGCTAAGGCAGAACTTGCTGCATTTGTTGAAGATGTAAAAAACATTGATGAAATCGAATATACAGTAGTCGATGAAGAAACAATGGCTGATGAAGAAGATACTGCTACATATGATGATCTTCTTGACTCGGTTGGCGTTTATGATAAGTACGAATGTGCAGAACCTGATCCTGCCGATTACGGTGTATGGGTACCGGGTATCCCTGTACTTGTTGAAAACGGACTTGACGCAATCAACTGCGCAGACTGGCTAAAGGGACTTATCCTTGACGGTATAGTTGCCGGTGTCGGTGCCGTACTTGGTTTCGTACCACAAATGCTTGTATTGTTCATCTTGCTTGCATTCCTTGAATCTTGCGGTTATATGGCTCGTATTGCGTTCGTATTGGATAGAGTATTCCGTAAGTTCGGTCTTTCGGGTAAATCATTTATCCCTATTCTTATCGGTACAGGCTGCGGTGTTCCGGGTATTATGGCGTCGAGAACTATCGAAAATGACCGTGACAGAAAAATGACTATAATTACAACAACATTTATACCTTGCGGTGCTAAGACTCCGTTTATCGCAATGATTGCCGGTGCTATCTTCGGCGGTTCGGCTTGGGTTGCTACATCAGCATACTTCATCGGTATGGCTGCAATTATCATTTCGGGTATTATGCTAAAGAAGACAAAGATGTTTGCGGGCGATCCTGCTCCGTTCGTTATGGAACTTCCTGCATACCATATGCCTACAGTTATAAACCTACTTCGTTCAATGTGGGAAAGAGGCTGGTCATTCATTAAGAAAGCCGGAACAATTATTCTTCTTTCAACAATCCTTGTATGGTTTACGACATACTTCGGTTTTGTAGACGGAGCATTCACAATGCTTACAGAAGACCAAATCGACTACTCAATTCTTGCAACAATCGGTAAAGCAATTTCTTGGATATTTGCTCCTCTTGGCTGGGGTAACTGGCAAGCAACAGTTGCATCAATTACAGGTCTTGTTGCTAAGGAAAATATCGTTGGTACATTGGGTATTCTTTACGGTGCAGGCGACGGTTCTGTTTATCAGAATATGGCTCAGAAATTTATCCCAATCAGCGGATATTCATTCCTTGTATTCAACCTGCTTTGCGCACCTTGTTTCGCCGCAATGGGAGCTATCAAGCGTGAAATGAATAATGCTAAGTGGACTGCATTCGCAATCGGCTATCAGTGTGTATTCGCTTACGCAATCGCACTTGTAATTTATCAAATAGGTTTGCTTGTTACAGGCAGTGTAAACGTAATCGGTCTTATATTTGCAATCGCTATAATTGCATTTATCTGCTATATGCTGTTTAAGCCTTATAAAGAATCAAACACTTTAAAGACTAAAAGATCAGTATCAGCGTAAAACAATATAAGACAAATGATATAAGGAGGGTTTTAAAATGACATGGTTAATGAATAATTTATCTACAATAATTGTGTGTATTGCACTTGTTGCGGTAGTTGTACTTATCATCAATAAGATGATAAAAGATAAAAAGAAGGGCAAATCCTCCTGTGGCTGCGGTTGCAGCAACTGTGCCATGGCAGGTAAATGCCACGGCAAACACTAAAAAATTATGAAAATAACAGCACTTTTGATGTGCTGTTATTTTTTTTTTTTTGATCAAAACCATAAAATATTAAGTAAACTGTATTAACAATTACGGAGTGGAAGTCTATCTTGCGGCAATGTTGCGGCTAAGGTTTCGAGAGATATGCGAAAAGACGTGTATAAAAAGGTGGAACTGTTCTCAAATGCCGAATTTGATAAATTCTCTACCGCGTCACTTATAACGCATACGACAAACGATATTAATAAAGAAGTCACAAGGCTTTTTCGTTGCACAACAGGTATCGCTCGGCAAACTTAACGGTCAAGTCGAAGAAATGTACGGCGGTCATAATGTCATAAGGGCGTTTAACAAACAAGCCGACAGCATACACGACTTTGAAGAAATCAATGAGGAACTTTGTGATTCAGCTTGGAAATCGCAGTTTTTCTCAAGTATAATGCAACCGATGATGCAGTTTATCGGTAATCTCGGATATGTCGTTGTATGTATTTTGGGCGGTTATCTTGCTGTAAAAAGTGTGGTTGATATAGGTGACATACAGGCATTTATTCAGTATATGAGAAACTTCACGTCACCGATACTTAAGTTTAATACCTATGTCGGCAAATACGTTGAGTCGGGTGAGATATTGGGACGTGTGGACGGCGGTCAGCATATTAAATCGCCGTCAAACGGAAAGTTCATAGAAGTTGACGCCGAGAGGGGTGACTATGTTCTTACAACCGATGTTATGGGTTATGTGGCAAATACATACGATATGTATATCGGTGCGAATATCGAAGAAACGGATATAACCAAAATAAAAGAAGGTCAGTCGGTCAAAGTAACGCTTGACGCATACGGTTCACAAAAATTCGAGGGCATTGTAACGCAGGTGAACAGCATTACAAATAATGCACTTACGGGACAGACAACAAGTTTCTCAACTTCCGGTACATACACAAAAACAACTCAGCTTATACCGATTAAGATAAAGTTGGTAAATTCCGATATACCGCTTGAAAATATCATAGGAACAAATGCAACGGTTAATATCAAAGTGAAATAGTAAAAAAAGCATAGAGATAATTTGGGAAATAATTATCAACTATGCTTTTTCTATGGAAAAAATTTAGATTAAGCCGAATATTGATTGACAAGAAATTTGTGCCGTGATAAAATTATTGTAATTTTATAAGAGAAAATGAGAGAGGTGTTTGTATGGCAAAATTGAAACCTGCACAGATAGCGGAGGTAAAGGGAAAAGGCTTTTTGATTAACAGAGGTACTGAAAATTTTTCGGGAAGAATTGTACCGCGCGGAACTGTATTTTCTCCGGACGATTTGAAAACCGTATCGGAAATATCAAGTAAATTCGGTAACGGTAAAGTAATTCCTACAACACGTCTTGGACTTGAAATTCAGGGTATTCCGTATGAAAACGTACAAGATGCGATTGATTATGCCGAAAGTCACGGACTTAAATTCGGCGGAACGGGAAATAAAATCCGCCCGATTACATCATGTAAAGGTACAACTTGTGTTTACGGCAATTATGACACTCACGCACTTGCCGCAAAACTTTATGATGAATATTACATAGGCTGGGCTGATATAAAATTGCCACATAAGTTTAAAATCGGTATAGGCGGCTGTCCGAACAGTTGCGTAAAGCCTGCATTGAACGATTTTGGAATCGAAGGACACAGAATACCTAAGTACAATTCGGAAGATTGCAAAGGCTGTAAGGTTTGTATGATTGAAAAATCATGTCCGTCAAAAGCCGCTAAACTTGTTGACGGTAAAATGGTTATAGATGAAAATGTCTGTAAGACTTGCGGAGTGTGCAGTGAAAGCAAATGTCCATTTAAGGCAGTGAAACCGCATAATGAAGTCGTTTATCAAATATATGTAGGCGGTACATGGGGTAAAAAATCAAGAATGGGTACACCGCATTCAAAGTTCGTTTCGGAAGAAGAAATTGCACCGATACTTGAAAAGACAATGATTTGGTTTAAACTTAACGCAAATCCAAAAGAACGTCTTGGCGTTGCGATAGACCGCTTGGGTGTTGAAAAGTTTGAAAAAGATGTTCTTGAAAATGATGAATTGTTAGAGAAGAAAGATATTTTGTTTGAGTAATAATAAAGAAAATGCACATCTGTCAGATGTGCATTTTTTATGCGTTTATATAATATTTTGAGCCGTCTTTCAATGTTATTCTCCATACGGGCTGAAGTTCGGTAGGGGAGGTGTCAAAATCAACGATATTATATCCGAGTGTAATATCACTTATTTCGATTTTTTTATTAGGCTTATCTTTACTTGCTGAAAATTCAAGCAGAGCGTCGGTAACACTTTTTGCATTACGATATTCACCGAGTGAATTTTGCGTAAACCATACACCGCTAAAACCCATAAGACCGGCGGAAGTTATATCAAATGTCATATAGTCATTAAAGACAGGTAAATTTTCTATTGTGTAAGTCATAAAAATATGATATTTTCCGTTGTCATCAGATGAAATAATCAAAGCATTTTGACTGTCGAAACCGTAATAAGCGGCGATTTTTTTACCTTTCTTTGAGGCATTAACCGCATCTATGCCGTGCGTTTCGGACAATGCAACAGGTGTTTTCGGTACAAAAGAAAACTTATTGCCGTCAAAAATAACTTGATTTTCATTTGCTGTGTATGTTTCACCGTTTTTTGTTACTTCTTTTTTTGCTCCTAAAATATTTTTTGCAAAAGCATCTCTGTCTTCAATAAAATTTTGCAGTGTGGCAGAAGAAACTTTCTTTGTTTCTTTATCAATAATTGTCGGAGAAACGGTTATATCGTTTTTGTTCAAAAAAGTAACAAGATTGTTTACAACCTCTTCAGAATCGTTATCGGACATAGAAGTGGGGAATGTACAAATAACGGTCAGGTTTATTACTATAAACAATGAAAGTAAAATAACTTTTATAGGAAAACGTTTCACTTCAACAAGCCTCCTTATTCACTGACAGGAATTGTGATAGTTACTTCAGTTCCTTTGTGGAATTCACTTGATATTTTAATTTTACCGTTAAATGATGATTCAAGCGTTTGTTTTGCAATGGCAAGACCGAGGCCTGTACCGCCTGTGTCACGCGAACGTGCCTTGTCTACACGATAGAAACGGTCGAAAATGTGCGGAAGTTTATCTTCTTGTATTCCGATACCGTTATCGGCTACTTTGATACAAATGTCGTTATAAACCTTGCTTGAATATACTTCGATAGTACCGCCCTCGCGTGTGTATTTCATTGCGTTGCTGACGATATTTATAATAACGCGTTCCAAACCGTCGTGATCGCCGGATATAATAGGCACTTCATTAATAGGGTGATATGTCAAAGTCTGATTTTTCTTCTTTGCCGTAAGCGACATACGCTCAACGATTGATTCAAGCATTTGACGAATGTCGATTGGCTCCGGCGGTTTTGTGAATGTTTGGTTTTCGTCAAGCTCCGATAGGGTAAGCAGGTCGCTTATAATTCTTGCCATTCTGTCAGATTCGGACGCGATAACGTCAAGAAAACGTACTTGCAATTCTCTGTCAACATCGGGCATATCGGCAAGTGTTTCGGAGTAAGACTTGATTGTTGTAAGCGGTGTACGAAGTTCGTGCGACACGTTCGCAACAAAGTCACGACGTGACTGCTCAAGTTTTTCCTGCTTTGTAACATCGTGTATAACGACAATGATACCGCCGACTTTGTTATCAGCTTTGAACGGTGCAAAGTTTAAACGTAAATATTGGTTTGCAAGCTTGATTTCGCGTTCAACAGAACCGTCGGGATTCATATAAAGCAAATCGCCAAGCGTGATATTTGCATTGATTTCTTTAAAGAAACGGTCAAATCTAATATCGTCAAGATACTGACGGTTAAGAAGTTTCTTTGCTTCACGGTTAAAATGGATAAGATTGCCTTTTAGGTCAAATGCAATAATGCCGTCATTCATATTTTGAAGAATGGTTTCAACCTTAATTTTTTCGCCTTTTGCTTGGTCGGAGGACTGCTTTCTTGTGTGAGCAAGATTGATAAGCGAGTTTGTAAGGTCGGCAATTTCATCTTTTGAATCTGATTTTTGAAGTGCGTTTATATCACCTGCCGCAAGTTTTTTTGCCTGTACCGAAAGCTGTTTGATAGGGTCGGTGATAGACTTTGAAATAATACTTCCCGCGATTGATGATATAATAAGAGATACCAATAACAAAATCAAAAGAATTGTCACCATACTGTGAGTTACGCTGTTTTGCATTCGGCAAGTGTCTTTGATGTATATAACATACTTTACCGCGTCACCGTTGTGCAACGGAAATGCGTAGTCCATATAGCTTTGAGTAAGCTTTGTTTCTTTCGATTCCGTACCGTTTAGGGCATTCATAAGTGACGGAGTTGCGTCGGTTGTTGTAGAGCCGTTTGATGAAAATAAAATCTCGCCCGATGAACCGTCAACAATGTTGTAATATCTTGATGATGTAATTCCGAGCTTGCCTGAGTGGGAAGATAGGATATTGTTGATTAAATTAATATTGCTTTGGGAATTTTCTTCTATAACAATAGATGTATCCGTACTTTCGGCAGGAATACTTATTTCGTTTGCGGCGGCAAGGAGGTCATTTTTAATATCTTCGGTGAATACCTCATTAATGCTGTTTGAAAAATCATCGTGATAATGTTTCATAACGCCTAAAATATTGAAACCGCCTATAAATAGTTCCGTGGCGAGTACAAGAAGTACAAATATAACTGTTATTTTCCAACGTATACTTTTAAACATAAAATAAAAACCTTTCTATAATAAATACTTAAATACTACAAAACACCCAAAACAAATTAATGTTTCGGGTGTATGAGTTCAATATTATTTGTTAAAATAGTAGCCTACGCCACGTTTTGTGATAATGTATTTAGGCATACTCGGATCATCTTCGATTTTTTCTCTAAGACGTCTTACCGTAACATCGACAGTACGAACATCTCCGTAATATTCGTAACCCCATACATTTTCAAGCAATTTCTCACGAGAAAAAATCTTATCCGGCTGCATGGCAAGAAATTTAAGAAGTTCAAATTCGCGAAGTGTTATGTCGATAATTTCGCCGTTCTTAGCAACTTCGTATCTTTCAACGTTGATTGAAAGCTCACCCGAATTAATTGTATTTTGATTTTCAGGCTCTTCCTCAACAACAGGCTGTGCCGTACTTCTTCTTAGGTTGGCTTTAACTCTTGCGGTAAGTTCACGCATTGAATACGGCTTTGTTATGTAGTCGTCCGCACCAAGCTCAAGACCTAAAACTTTGTCAACTTCGTCTTCACGGGCAGTAAGCATAATAATAGGAACTTGTGATTTTTCACGAACTTTTCGACATACTTCAAAACCGTCCATTCCGGGTAGCATTACGTCAAGTAAAATTAGGTCAGGGTTTTCTTTAAGTGCCATTTCAAGACCTTTTACGCCGTCAAATGCAGACAAAGTCTTATAACCGTCTTTGCCAAGTGAAAATGCAAGAATATCATTAATTTTCTGTTCGTCCTCAATAATGAGTATAGTTCTATCCATTATTAAATATCAATCCTTTCGATTATAGAATAATATTTAAACGAATAACATTCGTAAATATTATTACAAATTTTTCGTAACCATTACATATATTTTATCAGAATTTAACATACTGTGCAAGGGTATTTTACAAAAAAATTAAAAAATATTAAAAAAATGCGTTCAACTGCAAGAAAAAAATATTTTTATTTCATTATAATAGGAGATTTCTTTAAATCCGCATTGCCGATACGGTGTGTCGGTATGGGATTGCATAGCATTGCTATATTTGTGGCACGCACATCAAGATTAAATTGCGGACTTTGTTCTTTAAAGTCAGCTGTTTTTGTGATTATCGGAACTTTGCAGATGTCTTTTGTCTGTTTTAAAATCGTCATACCGACCTTATTCATACCGAGAATACGGATATACTGTGGCATAGGGGAGTATATATCCTTTGTAAAGCCTATCAAAGCCGAGATTATCATACGTCTGATTTTGCTTGTGGTGTACCGCTTGTTTTTCACGTTTTCGACAAGTGTTTCAAAACTGTATGACATATTTGCACTGCTTAAAATTCTGTTTTCAATCCCCTCTGTAACTTCACTGATATTTTGCAAATCTTCAGCGGTCATAAGACGTAATTTTGAAATGATTGCACTGTCCAAATTCGATATGTCGTACGGAATGTCACAATTAATATCTTCTAATTTATATGGTATGAAGTCATTTATATTTTCATTGTTTCTTTTCATTTCACGAAGTTTTGTCGCACTGGCGATATTTTGATACAAATTTCTGTCGTGATAGCCTGCTTTGTGACGTTTTACGGTCATAGGCTTGATTTTGCTGTCAGAGCGGATTAATGCACGAATATATTCCGTTGCAAGAATGTTGTTTGGCTCAGACAATATATCTGACGGGATAAGTGCGGAATATGCCTTTGTGAGCGCGTTTGGATAACTCATACCGCCCATAACGTATTTTTTTATTTTTTCGGATATTTCGCTGTTTTCGTTTTCAAGCAATTCTGCGGCAGAAATAAGTTCATCGATACAGCCTGATTCAGAGCCGAAACAAATGTTATTGACAACACCGAGTGCGTTTAAAATATTAATACCGCCTGTCGCAAAATTCGGTGCGGCATTTAACGCATAACATACAGGAAGTTCAATAACAAGGTCAACACCGCCCGAAAGTGCTGCTTTTGCACGTGACCATTTATCTGTTATCGCAACGTCACCGCGCTGTACAAAACTGCCGCTCATTACAGCAATCACTGCGTCCGAATGTTTTTTTATTTCGTCAATTTGATATTTGTGTCCGTTGTGAAAAATATTGTATTCTGTTATAATACCGGTAATGTTCATTTTTATCTCCTCAAAATTACATTGTTAATATATATTATATCTCAAAATAAGAAGTATAGCAATAAATAAAATTGGAATATTAAATAAAGCAATGATGTAAAACAGACATAAATTTTGTATAGAATAAAAGAAAGAAAATCTACAAAACCTATTGACAAAGTAGGAAATATAAAGTAAAATATGTTTGAACAGTTATTCAAATGTTCAACTTTAATACAGGAGATGATTTTTATGAATTCAGTATACATGGACAACAATGCTACTACAAGCCTTAAAAAAGAAGTTCTTGATGCAATGATGCCATATTATACAGATATATACGGCAATGCGTCATCGAAATTCTATAAAAAAGGCAGAGATGCCGAACAGGCACTTTATAAGCTTAGAGAGAGCGTTGCAAAAAGCCTTAATGCAAAAAACGTAAACGAAATTTATTTTACGGGTTCCGGTTGTGAGGCTGACAACTGGGCGATAAAAGGTATTGCACTTGCAAACAAGTCGAAGGGCAACCACATTATAACAAGCAAAATCGAACATCACGCAATTTTAAGCACTTGCGAATATCTTGAAAAGCATGGCTTTGAAGTTACTTATCTTGATGTTGACGAATACGGTTTTGTAAGTCCGAAAGCTGTTGAGGACGCTATAAAGGACAATACAATACTTATTTCAATAATGACGGCTAACAATGAAATCGGAACGGTTGAGCCAATCAAGGAAATTGCGGAAATTGCAAAGAAACACAGAGTTATTTTCCATACGGACGCAGTACAGGCTATCGGACATATGAAGATAGATTTGCAGGATTTAGGCGTTGACTTGCTTTCACTTTCTGCACATAAGTTCCATGGTCCTAAGGGTGTCGGAATGTTGTACATCAGAAACGGTATAAGAATAGACAACCTTATTCACGGCGGCGGACAGGAAAGAGGAAAGAGAGCCGCAACGGAAAATCTTGCAGGTATAGCAGGCCTTGCAAAGGCACTTGAGCTTGCAACGGAAAACCTTGATGAAAATATCGAACACGCAAAGAAAATGCGTAACAGATTGATTGAGGGTATCAGAAAGAATATTCCTTATTGCCGTCTTAATGGTCCTGAGGACGAGGGCAGACTTTGCAATAACGTAAACTTCTCATTCCAATATGTTGAGGGCGAATCAATATTGATGATGCTTGATATGAAAGGTGTTGCGGCGTCAAGCGGAAGTGCTTGTGCGTCAGGCTCGCTTGATCCGTCACACGTTCTTATTGCAATAGGTTTACCTCACGAAATTGCTCACGGTTCGCTAAGACTCAGTGTAGGCGATGAAACAACAGAGGAGGATGTTGACTACGTAGTAGAGGTACTTCCTCCGATCATACAAAGATTAAGAGATATGTCACCTTTATATGAGGGTGTAGAGAGAGGAGATAATTAATTATGTACAGTGAAAAAGTTATGGACCATTTCTCAAATCCAAGAAATGTAGGTCAGATAGACAACGCAAATGCAGTCGGTGAAGTCGGCAATGCAAAGTGCGGTGATATTATGAAGATATATATGGATATTCAAGACGATGTTATAAAAGACGTTAAGTTCAAGACATTCGGTTGCGGTGCGGCTATTGCAACAAGTTCAATGGCAACTGAAATGGTTAAGGGTAAGACTGTTGACGAGGCACTTGCTCTTACAAATAAAGCAGTTATGGAGGCACTTGACGGACTTCCGAAAGAAAAAATTCACTGCTCTGTTCTTGCTGAAGAGGCTATTCAGTCTGCAATCAACGATTACAGAAGCAAAAAGGGTGAAGCACCGCTTGAAAATAATTGTGACTTCTGTTACAAAAAATGTGACAATTCAGATAAATAATTCCATAAAATGCAATATAAAAACAGACAAAACATTATTGTTTTGTCTGTTTTTGCGTTTATAATCATTAAAAAATGATGATTTACGGATACAATATGGTGTTGGTAGCAGGTGTTAAACAGACTACACAGCACAATATTTTGTATCTATTGGGTAATTATGAACATATTAGAACAATATATTTAAACATATTGAACAATATTTAAGTTTATTTGCAAGAAAATATTGCAAAGTTATTAACGATAGTATATAATCATTGAGGTTATTGATTTAGTACCTACTACTAACAATAATTAATAAAATGTCGAAAAACATAGAAAGGAACGCTTGAAAGTGACAAGAACAATATTGAAAAAGAAACGTCATGAGTATTTGCTCAGAAAAATAAAACAAAATCCGTTTTTGAAAGACGAAGAACTTGCACAGGCTTGTAACGTGAGCGTGTCCACTATTCGTTTTGACAGAGCGGAACTTGGTATAGCAGAATATCGTGAGAGAATAAAGTCGGTGGCGGAAGAAGGTTTGGTAGCGGATACGGCGGTTGGCGAAGTACTTGACCTTAACTTGTATCATGACGGAATATCGGTGCTTAAAACCGATGATACGATGACCTTTGACGGTACTGACATAATAAAAGGACAGTGTATATATGCTTTTGCAGAAAATTTGGCACTAAGCGTTATTGACGCGAAGGCGGCACTGGTGAAAGTAGCAAATGTGAAATATATGCACGAGGCACACGCAGGTGAAAGATTGATTGCCAAGTCGGACGTTATGAGAGTAAAAGACGGAGGATATATCGTTCGTGTTGTCATAAAGGCAAATATGAACGAAGTATTCAGAGGGAAATTCAGCCTTGTTATGACTGATGTGAAATAGTCGGAGGAAAGATGAAGATTATAGTAGATGCAATGGGTGGTGACAATGCTCCTATGGCGCCTGTCGAGGCGTCTGTAAGAGCGGTAAAGGAACTTGATGTGGAAATAGTTCTTGTCGGCCAAAAAGAGGTTGTCGAAAAGGAACTTTCGGCATATGACTACCCAAATGATAAAATCAGTATAGCGAATGCTGATGAAGTGATAACAAACCACGAAGAACCGGCAAAGGCGGTAAGAAGCAAGAAAAATGCATCGGTGGTAGTTGCGGCAAATATGCTGAAAAAAGGCGAGGGTGATGCAATGCTTTCGATGGGTAATACAGGTGCGCTCTTAGCGTCGGGATTGCTTATTGTCGGAAGAATAAAGGGGATTTTAAGACCTGCACTTGCAACACTTCTGCCGAGTGCAAAAGGACCGAAAATGCTCATAGACGCCGGTGCAAATACAAACTGCAAACCTGAAAATCTTGTTCAGTTCAGTATTATGGGCAGTATATATATGAAGAATGTACTCGGAATTGAAAGTCCGACTGTCGGACTTATGTCAAACGGTGAAGAAGAAGGCAAGGGCGATGAACTTACGAAGGAAACATTCCCGCTTTTGAAAAAAGCACCTATAAACTTTATCGGCAATATTGAGGGCAGAGATGTTATGGAAGGTACGGCTGACGTAATTACCTGTGACGGTTTTGTCGGAAATGTAATACTTAAAACCGTTGAGGGTATGGGACACGTCGTAAGTACGAAAGTAAAAAATATATTTATGAAAAACTTGTTTACAAAGCTCGGTGCAATATTTGTAATGGGTGGCTTGAATGAGTTTAAACAGTCTATGGATTACCGTGAATACGGCGGCGCACCGCTTTTGGGTACAAAAAGACCCGTTATAAAAGGACACGGCTCGTCAGACGGTAAAGCGGTATTTTCTGCAATCAGACAGGCAAAGAAATTTGTTGAAACAAACTTAATAGAAGAAATAGTTAATAATATAAACTGTATGGAGGAAAAGAGTAATGATTAATGCAAAGATAACAGGTGTAGGCGGATATGTTCCGGAAAAGGTATATGACAATGCGTATATGGAAAGCATTGTTGATACAAACGACGAATGGATAACAAGACGTACAGGCATAAAGGAAAGACATATTTCAGCCGACAACGAATATACAACGGATATGGCAACAATCGCCGCTAAGCGTGCTATTGAAAATGCAGGACTTACACCTGAGGATATTGACCTTATAATGCTTGCAACAGTTACACCTGATTACTTCACACCGGCTTGTGCTTGTGTTGTACAAAGCAATCTTGGTGCGGTAAATGCGGCGGCATTTGACTATAATGCGGCTTGTTCGGGATTTGTTACAGGTCTTACTATTGCAGAACAGTTTATAAAAGCAGGAACATACAAGCATATCGTTGTAGTATGTGCCGACACATTAAGCAAGGCTACAGATTATAAAGACAGAGCAACTTGCGTATTGTTCGGTGACGCGGCAGGTGCGGCAGTTGTGTCTGCAAGTGAAGAACAGGGTATTATCGCAACAGACATCGGTGCAGACGGCTCAAGCGGTCACGCTATAACAAGTCTTGCATACAGAAATGATGAAGAAGAAACGGAAAAGAGAATAAGCCACAGAAAAGATACTATTTGGATGGCAGGACAAGCTGTTATGAAGTTTGCCGTTAAAGCAATGGCAGACGCAAGTGCAAGAGTTGTAAACAGTGCAGGTTTGACTTGGGACGATATTGCACTTGTTGTACCTCACCAGGCTAACTACAGAATTGTTGAAAGTGCTGTAAAGAGAATGGGTATCACTGATGAAAAGGTATTTTTGAACCTTGAAAAGTACGGTAACACATCAGCGTCTTGTATCCCTGTTGCACTTACAGAGGCGGTTCAGCAAGGCAGAATTAAAAAGGGCGACAAGGTTGTACTTGTAGGCTTCGGCGGCGGACTTACATGGGGTGCGGCACTTATTGAGTGGTAAAACAAATACGTTAAATAAGAAAGGGAGAAGAGAAATGAAGACAAGATTATGTGAATTGCTTGGTATTGAATATCCTATTATTCAAGGCGGTATGGCGTGGGTAGCTACAGCCGAACTTGCGGCAGCTGTTTCAAACGGCGGCGGTATCGGACTTATCGCGGCAGGAAATGCACCGGCAGACGTTGTAAGAACGCAAATTCAAAAGGCAAAGTCACTGACAGATAAGCCTTTTGGCGTAAACGTGATGATGATGTCACCGTTCGTTGAAGAAGTTATGCAGGTTATTATAGAAGAAAAGCCGGCAGTAGTTGCAACAGGTGCCGGTAATCCGGGTAAATACATACCGTCACTTAAAGAGGCAGGAATTAAGATTATGCCGGTTGTTGCAAGTGTTGCAATGGCAAAGAAGATGGAAAAAGACGGTGCAGACGCAATTATCGCAGAGGGTACAGAGGCAGGCGGACATATCGGTGAGCTTACAACAATGGTACTTGTACCGCAGGTTGTTGACGCGGTAAGTATTCCGGTTGTAGCGGCAGGCGGTATAGCTGACAGCAGAGGTGCTGTTGCGGCATTTGCACTTGGCGCAGACGGTATTCAAGTCGGTACAAGATTTATCTGCTCAACAGAGTGTATCGCACACGATAACTATAAGCAAGCTGTTATAAAGGCAAAAGACAGAGATGCGGTTGTTACGGGCAGATCAACAGGTGCGCCTGTAAGAGCACTTAAAAACAAACTTACTCGTGAATATGACAAACTTGAAAAGCAAGGTGCGTCATTTGAAGAAATAGAAGCACTTGGCGTTGGCGGTCTAAGACGTGCATTTGAAGAAGGTGACACACAAACCGGTTCACTTATGGCTGGTCAATCAGCCGCTATGGTACACGAAATTCAACCTTGTGCAGACATAATCAAGAGTTATTTTGACGGTACAGAGACAGTTATTGAAACAATTACTTCTAAACTTAAATAAGAATTTCTTATTAGATAAATTAAGAAAGGAAAATAAATATAATGGGTAAATTAGCATTTGTATTTGCAGGACAAGGCGCACAAGCTGTCGGAATGGGTAAGGAACTTGCCGAAAACTTCCCGATTGCAGATAAGACATTTGACGAGGCAAGTGAGGCACTTGGCTTTGATATAAAGGATATGATTTGGAACGGCGACAGTGAAACTCTTATGATTACAGAGAACACACAGCCGACAATCGTTACAATGAGCGTTGCGGCACTTAGAGTATTGCAAGAAAAAGGTATTAAGCCTGACGTTGTTGCCGGACTTAGCCTTGGTGAATATACTGCACACATTGCGTCGGGTTCAATGGAATTTGCCGACGGTGTAAGACTTGTAAAAAAACGTGGTAAGTATATGCAGGAGGAAGTGCCGGTAGGAAAAGGCGCTATGGCGGCTATTATTGCACTTTCCGCAGAGGACGTTATCGCTTGCTGCGAAGAAGCGTCAAAAGTCGGTATTTGTTCACCTGCAAACTTTAACTGCCCGGGCCAAATCGTTGTATCGGGTGAAGTTGCGGCGGTGGATAAGTGTTGTGAATTGGCAAAGGAAAAGGGCGCAAAACGTGCTTTAAAACTTCCTGTTTCAGCTCCGTTCCATTGTGCTATGCTTATAGGCGCAGGCGAAAAACTTGCAAAAGAACTTGAAAATGTAGAAGTTAAGGATATGCAAATTCCTGTAATCACAAACGTAACTGCTGATTACGTTTCTTCAAAGGAAGATATTAAACCGCTTTTAATCAAGCAAGTATCTTCATCTGTTAAATGGGAAGAAACTATCAGAAGAATGATAGCAGACGGAGTTGATACATTCGTTGAAGTCGGACCGGGTAAGGCACTTAGCGGATTTATAAAGAAAGTTTCAAGAGATGTAAAGGTGTTTAACGTAGAGGACATGGCGTCACTTGAAAAGACTCTTGAAGGTCTTAACGCATAACAGAGAGGAGATAAAGAAATGTTAAAAGGTAAAACAGCGGTAATTACAGGCTCGGGCAGAGGTATAGGTAAATCAATCGCCCTAAAACTTGCGTCACACGGTGCAAATATCGTTATAAACGATATTCCTTCATCGGATTATGCAGACGAAACTTGTGAAGAAGTTAAAAAGCTTGGTGTAGAATGTATAGTTGTTAAAGGCGATGTAAGAAATACTGAAGATGTTCAGAAACTTGTATCGGAAACTATGGATAAATTCGGTCATATCGACATATTTGTTAATAACGCAGGCATTACAAGAGACGGTCTTATGATTAGAATGTCAGAAGACGATTGGGATCTTGTTATGGATATAAATCTAAAGGGTGCATTTAATTGTATCAAAGCAGTTGCAAGACCTATGATGAAACAAAGAAGCGGTGCTATAATCAATATGGCGTCAATCGTAGGTGTTATGGGTAATCCGGGTCAGGCAAACTATGTTGCCTCAAAAGCAGGTCTTATCGGTCTTACAAAGACAACAGCAAAGGAATTTGCATCAAGAGGTATCAGATGTAACGCAGTAGCACCGGGCTTTATCCGTTCTGCTATGACAGATGTATTGTCTGATGATGTAAAGAAGAAATATCTTGATTCAATTCCGCTTGGGGAATTCGGAGAAACTGAAAATATTGCAGATGTTGTTGCATTTTTGGCATCTGATATGTCAAAATACGTTACAGGTCAAGTAATAAATGTTGACGGCGGACTTGTTATGTAATATAATATGTATATAATTCGTTTAGAATTTATATAAACATTACTGAAAGGGGGTGCAAGTGAATAATGGAATTTGAAAGAGTAAAGAACGTTATCGTTGACCAACTAAGTGTTGATGCAGATGAAGTGACTTTGGAAGCATCATTCGTTGACGATTTGGGTGCAGACTCATTGGACGTTGTTGAACTTATCATGGGTCTTGAAACAGAATTTGATATCGAAATCCCTGATGAAGATGCTGAAAAGATCAGCACAGTAGGCGACGCAGTTGAATATATTAAGAGTCATGCGTAAGATACGAAGTCGTGCCTTGTATCAATACTCTTGGTGCAAGGCATGAAATTTTTTTGAAAAAAGAAATTAATTTTATTATATAGATAAGGATAAACAATAGGAGGTAACTAAATGAGAAGAGTTGTTGTAACAGGCTTAGGTGCTGTAACCCCTATAGGAAATAACGTTGAAGAATTTTGGAACGGTATCAAAGCAGGTAAATGCGGTATTGATAAAGTAACACTTTTTGACGCAACTGATTTTAAGACACAGATTGCCGGTGAAGTTAAGAATTTTGAGCCGACTGATTTTATCGAGAAGAAAGACGCTCGTAAAATGGACAGATATACTCAGCTTGCAATGGTAGCGGCTGACGAGGCTGTTAAGGATTCCGGTCTTAATATGGAAGACGAAGACCCTTGGAAAGTCGGAGTTATAACAGGTTCGGGTATCGGCGGGATCCATACTCTTGAGGAACAGCATAAGTCACTTCTTGACAGAGGTCCAGGACGTGTAAGTCCGTTCTTTATTCCTATGATGATAGGTAATATGGGCGCCGCACAAATTGCTATTAAGTACGGAGCAAGAGGTGTAAATGAAAATATCGTTACAGCTTGTGCTTCGGGTACAAACGCTATCGGTGACGCTTTAAGACACATTCAGCACGGTGCTAATGATGTTATCATCGCAGGCGGTGCAGAGGCGGCTGTAAGTCCGCTTGCATTTGCAGGCTTCTGTAATATGAAAGCTATGTCAACAAGAAATGACGATCCTAAAACAGCGTCAAGACCGTTTGACGCAGAACGTGACGGATTTGTTCTAAGTGAAGGTGCAGGCTTTATAGTTATAGAAGAACTTGAACACGCAAAGAAGAGAGGAGCTCACATTTATTGTGAACTTGTCGGCTACGGTGCAACTGATGATGCTTACCACATCACAAGCCCTATTCCGGGCGGTGTCGGCGGTGCAAAGGCTATGTCACTTGCAATCGAAGACGCAGGTTTAAAGCCTGAAGATGTAACATACATCAACGCTCACGGTACATCAACAAAGTACAATGACGAGTTTGAAACACAAGCCATAAAAGAGGCTCTTGGCGACGCGGCTAAGAACGTTGCAGTAAGCTCAACAAAGTCAATGACAGGTCACCTTTTGGGTGCGGCAGGCGGTGTCGAGGCAATCGTTTGTGCATTGGCTATCAAGGACAGTTACATTCCTGCAACAATCAATTACAATACACCTGATCCTGCTTGTGATTTGGATATAGTTCCGAATAAGGGCAGAGAACAGGAAGTTAAAGTTGCAATGTCAAATTCACTTGGATTTGGCGGTCATAACGCAACTATCGTAATGAAAAAGTACGAAGATTAATTAAATAAACTTAAACAATAGAGGATGTCTTTTTAAGGCACCCTCTACTGTTATGTGGATTGCTCTAAGCGGTGAACGGTTCACTCTTTAGAGCAGTGTATGTACAGAGAAAGGAAAGCTGTTATGAAAAACGTACAAGAGAAAATCGGTTACACATTTAAAAATGTTAATCTTTTAGAAACGGCACTTACACACAGCTCATATGCGAATGAGTGTAAAAAAGAAAATAACGAACGTCTTGAATTTTTGGGCGATTCTGTTTTGAGTGTTATAATCAGTGACTATATATTCAGACGTTTGCCGAATGTTGACGAGGGCTGGCTTTCAAAATATCGTGCAACGCTTGTCTGCGAACAGTCGCTTAACGAAATATCTAAGAAAATTTCGCTTAGCAAATTTATATTGCTTGGTAAGGGTGAAGAAATGACAGGCGGACGTCAGAGAGCGTCTATCGTTTCAGACGCATTTGAGGCAGTTTTGGCGGCAATTTATCTTGATGGCGGTATGGAAACGGCAAGAAAATGGGTAATCGACCTTATGCGTGATTCGATTAACGAAGTTGTGACAGGTCACGGATATGCCGACTATAAAACAATGCTACAAGAGGCACTTCAAAAAGGTACACAGGGCAAAGTCACATACAGAACAATCGGCGAATCCGGTTTGGATCACAACAAAGTGTTTGAAGTTGAAGTGCTTGTCGATGATGTTCCTAAAAATAAAGGAACAGGTCACAGCAAAAAAGAGGCTGAACAAAATGCGGCACATACTTTGCTTAAATCAATGGGAAAAGTACAGTGACTATGAAAACGTATAATATACCGATATTTGTACCGCACAGAGGTTGTCCGTTTGATTGTGTTTTTTGCAATCAAAAACGTATAACGGGGACACAAAAAGAAGTCAAGGCTGATGATGTTCATAATATTATAGGCGAATATCTTAAAACATTACCGAGTAAAAACAGACGTATTGAGGCGGCGTTTTTCGGCGGCAGTTTTACCGGTATACCGATTAACGAACAAAGCGAACTTTTAGCCGCCGCGAATGAATATCTTAAAAAAGGAGAGATTGACGGAATACGTCTTTCGACAAGACCCGATTATATAGACAAAGAAATACTTGATAATCTGCTTAAATACGGAGTTACAACGATTGAACTCGGTGTACAGTCTATGGACGACAGTGTTTTGAAATCGTCAAACAGGGGACACACAAGAGAAGATGTTATTAATGCGGTAAAGCTGATAAAGGAATATCCGTTTACACTCGGACTTCAGATGATGACAGGCTTGCCGGGGGATACCGCTGAAAAATCGCTTTATACGGCAGACGAAATAATAAAGCTGAAACCTGATATTGTGCGCATATATCCGACGCTTACCATAAAGGACACATTCCTTGAAAAAATGTATCTTACGGGTAAATATAAACCGCAGTCGGTTGATGAGGCAGTTAATCTTGCAAAACAGCTTTTATTGAAATTTGAAAAGAATAATATAACTGTTATAAGAGTCGGTTTGCAGTCAACCGATGAAATAAGCGAGAATGGTTCTGTTGTTGCAGGACCTGTACACAGCTCATTTCGTGAACTGGTCGAAAGTAGTATTTATTATGACATTATATGCGGTAAATTGAAAGACGGCTGTAAAAGAGCAGATGTTTATGTAAATCCGAGAGAAGTTTCAAAAGCAGTCGGTAATAAGCGTTGCAATATAATTAAATTAAAACAAGAGAAAAATATTGATGTAAAGATATGTACAGATGAAAATTTGGAAAAAAGAGAGGTGAGATGTACTTGCTATTAAAAAGACTTGAACTGCAAGGTTTTAAATCGTTTGCCGATAAAACAATTCTTGAATTTGTTGAAGGCTCAACGGCGGTCGTAGGTCCTAACGGCAGCGGAAAAAGTAATATTTCCGATGCAATTCGTTGGGTTATCGGTGAAATGAGTGCAAAATCTCTCAGAGGTTCTAATATGCAAGATGTCATTTTTGCAGGTACAGAAACGAGAAAGCCTGTCAATTTTGCGGAAGTGAGTCTTGTACTTGATAACAGCAGTCATTTGTTTGATATAAATTATGATGAAGTTGTTGTAACAAGACGACTTTTCAGAAGCGGTGAAAGTGTGTATCAGATTAATCGCTCAAACTGTCGTTTGAAAGATATACATGAGCTGTTTATGGATACGGGTCTTGGACGTGACGGTTATTCTATTATCGGACAGGGTAATGTGTCGCAGATATTGTCAACCAAAGCCGAGGACAGAAGAAGTCTGTTTGAGGAGGCGGCAGGTATATCAAAATATAAGTACAGACGTGAAGAGGCGGAACGAAAGCTAAAGGGTGTTGAAGAAAACCTTGTAAGAATTTCCGATATAACGACTGAACTTGAAGGTCAGCGAGGACCTCTTAAACGTCAGTCGGAAAAAGCGAGAAAGTATTTGACATACTATGAAGAATATAAAGGACTTGACGTAAATTTAAGCATTATAACGATAGACAAAAACCGACTTGCCGCCAAAGAGGCAGACAGGCTTTATAACAGTGTTGAAGAAGAACTTGCCGAGCTCAGAGCAACAGAATCGGAAACAGAACAAAAAATTACATCGCTTTATAATGAAAGTGAACAAGCCGATACCGAAATAGCGGAACAGAACAAACTTCTTCGTGAGGCTGAGTCAAAGAATATGGAAACCAAAAATCATATTTCTTTATTTGAAAACAACATAAAGAATAACGAGCTTATGCTTAAAAGAATTGATAACGAAATTCAAAGCATAAAAGATAAAAATATTGAACGCGAAAACAGTATAGAAAAGCAAAAGGCAGAGATTGAAGAAAAGAATAAAGATGCCGAAGAAATGCTTACTGCGTTCGATTCTATGAAAGAGGAACAGGACGAAATTGCAAAGCAGAAAGATACTCTTTCAAAAGAAATAGACAGTCTGCAGGGCGATATTATCGAAAAGCAGAATTTGATTGCGACAAAGCGTGCACAAATAAACGGTGTTGAAAATTTGAGGAGCAGTTTTATAGAACGACGAGAAGTGGTTGAAACCGAAATAAAGACCTTTAACGAGGGTGTTTCAAACACAAAACAGGAGATAGAAAACTGCAAAAAGGAAATATCGGAAAAGTCTGAAAAGTGCGGTAAGATGAAAGAAACCATAAACCGCCATAACGAAAACATAAATAAGTTAAAATCCGAAAACGATAAACTTACATCAAGTCTTAACAATATGAATGTCGAGTATAATTCAAAATCTTCAAAGAAGAAAATCCTTGAGGGTATGGAAAACGATTATGCGGGATATTCAAAGAGCGTAAAGGCTGTGCTTAAAGCTGAAGAACTGAAAAAAATCAGAATTTACGGTACTGTATCGGGACTTGTGGACGTAAAAAAGGAATACGTTACGGCTATTGAAATCGCACTCGGCGGAGCGTTGCAGAATATCATAGTAGAGAGCGAAGAGGATGCAAAGACGGCGATTAATTATCTTCGCAGAAATAATGCAGGTCGTGCAACATTTTTGCCGGTGTCGGCTGTAAAAGGCAGAGAACTTGATAATGTTGGCGAAATAAGCAAGCAAAAAGGCTTTATCGGACTTGGAAGTAAACTTATAAAGTATAACAGTAAGTACGACGGTATTATAAAAAGTTTGCTCGGCAGAGTTGTTGTGGTTGATAATGTGGATAATGCCATTGCTATGAGCCGATATTTCGGATATAAATTCAGAGTTGTAACACTTGAGGGCGAAATATTGAACGCAGGCGGTTCGATGTCCGGCGGTAGCGTAAATAAGCAAAGCGGATTTTTGTCGAGAGCTACTGAAATAAAAACACTTACATCGGAATTAAACGATTTGTCAGTTAAAATAAAAGAGGTTGGCGACAAAAAACAGCAGATTGAAAATGATATGAGAACTATAAATAATCAGTTGTCGTCATATGTTCCGCTTGTGAGAGAGTATGAGGACGAGATACTTCGTCTGGAAAATACGCAAAAACATCTTGAAGAAAAGATTGAATCGGGAAGTAATACGGAGAAAAACTATAAAGCAGAGCTTGGACAGATTGAAAAGCAGCTGTCGGAATCTTCGGATGATATTGCCGAGCTTTTGCAGAATGTCAGAAATCTTGAAAAAGAAAGTAATGACTTACAGAGCAAAGCGGAAAAACTGAATGAAGAATTTAATCGAATTTCAGAGAAAAAAGACGAGAAGTCACAAAGCTTGATGGATAACACGATGAAACTTGCAGATATGCAAAGGGACATTAAAGTTATCGAAAAAGATATTGAAACAAAGAAGAATGATATTGCAAATTCCGTAAAAGATATAGCACAAAAAGAGCAGGATAAAACAAGAATATGTGCCGAAAACGAAAGTTTAAAACAGCAGATTGAGGACAAAAACAAGCTGACGGAAGAAATCGCAAAGAGTACGGCGGATATAAATAATTATATCGAGAGTATTCAGAAGAAGAAAAGCGATATTTCAACGTCACTTCAAAATATCCAAAATTCAAATAAGGATTTAACTGATAAATTGCTGAACTTGCAACAGGAACTTTCAAGACTTGAAAACAGACGTGAAAAACTCAATAACGATATTGAAAATATTATAGGCAGATTGTGGGAGGACTATGAACTGACTTATAACAGTGCGTGTGAAATTAAGACAGAAGTGGAAAACGAGAAAGAATCGTTTGCAAGATTGTCGGAATTGAAGTCACAAATAAAATCGCTCGGCAGTGTAAACGTTGATTCTATCGAAGAATATAAAGCGGTAGAGGAGAGGTTTGTGTTCTTGACAGAGCAAAAGAGCGATCTTGAAAAGTCGAAAAACGAACTTAACGGAATAATAGAGTCAATGGAAGAATTGATGAAAGAGCATTTCGGGAAGCAGTTTCAGGAAATCAATGAGAGTTTCAGTCTGGTATTCAGTGAACTTTTCGGCGGCGGCAAAGGTGAATTGACTTTGTCTGACCCAAGCAATGTTCTTGAAAGCGGTATTGAAATTATCGCACAGCTTCCGGGTAAAGGTTCGCAGAATATCAATCTGTATTCGGGCGGTGAAAAGTCGTTTATTGCTATTGCACTTCTGTTTGCAATACTTCGAGTAAAACCGGCTCCGTTCTGTATTTTGGACGAGATTGACGCGGCACTTGACGATGTAAACGTTTCGAGATTTGCAACATATTTAAAAAATTATATTGAACAGACTCAATTCATTGTTATCACTCACAGACGTGGTACAATGGAGGCGGCAAATATTTTATACGGCGTAACAATGCAGGAAAAAGGCGTTTCTAAGTTGTTGTCACTTCATATAGATGATGTCGCAGACGATATGGTCAGTTAGGAGTAGTATATGGGATTCTTTGATAAGTTAAAAAACGGTTTGACAAAAACCCGTGAATCAATCGCAAAACAAGTTAATAATGTATTCAGTGTGTTCATAAAAGTTGACGACGAACTTTTTGAAAATCTTGAAGAGGCACTTATTATGGCAGATATAGGTGTTGAAACTTCAACATACATTATTGAAAAACTTCGTGATAATGTTAAACATAAGCATATCACAGACGGAAACCTTGTAAAAGAGGAATTAAAGAGCATAATAAGCGAAATACTCAGTACGCTTGATACAACGGTGGATACGTCAACAACACCGTCTGTTATTTTGGTGATTGGCGTAAACGGTGTCGGAAAAACAACAAGTATCGGAAAAATCGCATCACATTATAAGTCGATGGGTAAAAAGGTACTTCTTGCGGCGGCTGACACATTCAGAGCGGCGGCGATAGACCAGCTTGATATATGGGCACAGAGAAGCGGTTGTGATATAATCAAGCATCAAGAAAACAGTGATCCGGCGGCAGTTGTGTTTGACGCTTGTACGGCGGCAAAGGCGCGTGGTGCTGATATTCTTATATGTGATACAGCCGGCAGACTTCATAATAAGAAAAATCTTATGGCGGAGCTTGCGAAGATTAACCGTGTAATTGAACGTGAACTGCCTGATTCGGCAAGAGAAACATTGCTTGTTCTTGATGCGACAACAGGTCAAAATGCGGTAAGTCAGGCGAAATTATTCTCCGAGGCGGCGGATATTACGGGAATTATCCTTACAAAGCTTGACGGTACGGCAAAAGGCGGTATTGTAATATCGATAGCAAAGGAACAGAATGTTCCGGTTAAATTTGTCGGCGTCGGTGAAGGTATCGACGACTTGCAGGAATTTAACAGCGATGATTTTGCAAAGGCTATATTTGAAGAATAAATAATATAAACTCTGACAGTCAAAAAAATGGCGGTCAGAGTTTTTTTGTACAGTTTTTTGGACATAGGTGAATGTATAATTTAAGTAGAAAAGGAGATGGGAGAAATGAAAAATTCGGTTTTAGTCACAATAACGGGACTTGCTCATTATTACGGAACAAAGCCGTTCAAAGTCGGAGCGGTAATAAAATTGAAAAAGGAATATGATAACAAATATGATGACGAGGCGATAAGAGCGCAACTGCCGTATATCGGTACAGTCGGTTACGTCGCAAACAGTACATATACGGTTTATTCGGGTACATACAGTGCGGGACGTTTATATGATAAAATAGGGGAATGTGCGTGTGCGAAAATTATTTTAATAACACATTCAAGCGCTGTTGTGGAAGTAATAGAGGGCTGTCCGTCAGAGAATATGGGCGAATGTGTATTTGAATAAAAATAAAAAAAGTTATCCATAAAGGATAACTTTTTTTGTGGCTGCGGATCCAGGATTCGAACCCGGACAGAACGAGTCAGAGTCGTTAGTGCTACCTTTACACAAATCCGCAACGATAACTGACAAATGATATAATACCATATAATCTAACTTTTGTCAACAGTTTTTTTAAAAAGTTTTTTTGTTGTTGATAAATATAATTTTATATGATAGAATATATATTATTAATTAATCTAAAAAAATGGTGCGAGGGACCGGACTTGAACCGGCACGGCATAAGCCATAGGTCCCTCAAACCTACGTGTATACCAATTTCACCACGGCCGCATCTAACATATTTAATTTACCACATTTTGAAGATAAAAACAAGACAACTATTTGTTAGTCGTCTTCATTTTTAATAAATCATCTAAGTTATATGGTGTATTTTGATATACATAATAGTTAAGCCAATTTGAAAATAATAAATAGGCATGACTACGCCACTTAACTAAGATTTCATCATTGACATCATCATTTTTATAATAGTTTTTAGGCATTACACAATCCCCACCTTTAGCTAAATCACGGTGATATTCCTTATCTAATGTATCTGGATCATATTCTGGATGTCCTGTAACAAAAAATCTTGACCCGTCCTTTTCTGCTACCAAATAAACACCCGCATCGTTTGAAGAAGCTAAAATATCTAATGAATCAATTTTTTCAATATCTTCTTTTTTAACAGAAGTATATCTTGAATGGGGTGCATAAAATTGATAATCAAAACCTCTTAGAATTCTTCTTCTCATCTTTTCTGGATTTGTATGATGATGATAAACACCTGTTAATTTTTCTTTCAATTGATATTTTTCAACACCATAATAATAATATAAAGATGCTTGAGAAGCCCAACAAATAAAGAATGAAGAAAAGACATTTGTATTGGCCCAATCAAAAATATTTGTAAGTTCATCCCAATAATCTACATCCTCAAATTT
>ERZ836829.92-NODE-92-length-143219-cov-67.948590_pt1 | contig 143219 bp, 139 predicted proteins | sample MGYA00519574_ERZ836829 | MGnify/ENA primary metagenome ERZ836829 (study PRJEB31850, sample SAMEA3708808) | human gut metagenome | biome: human gut; feature: human-associated habitat; material: faeces | place: China | collected 2014 ...
GAAAATCCAGATTTTCTACCGCTTTATCGGCCCATTGGATGCCATCGAGTAACAAAGTCAGAAAAGTCACCTCCGAGAACTATCCTACAGATGCAGGTCACCAAGGGCATGACCATCACGGTGCGGTACTTCAAGGAGGATACCGCCCACCCGGAGGTTCCCGCAGTGGGCAACTACATCACCCTGACCGGAAAAGCAGACCGCATCGACCCGGTGTTCCGCACCCTGCAGGTGGGCGACACCGTGGTGCCCTTTGAAGATCTGGTGGAACTCGGCGGGGAGGGTATCATGGACATTGATGTGTATCTGGGAATCCGGGAAGAATGAGACGGCAAAAAATACTGAAAGAGAGGTTTATTGGATACCTCTTCCGGTAAAATGACCTCAGAAGAAGCAAAACACACTTCAGACGGAGGAAAACACCATGGCAAACGATGATTACGGCTATTTCGGTAAAGGTGACACGGGCTATGCCCAGTACATGACGGCCTTCAACCGCAACTTCGGCGGTTCGTCTGGTGGCGGTGGCGGCGGCCACAACAATGGTGGCGGCAGTGGTGGAGACGGAAGCGGCTGCGGCTGCCTCATCGCCATTGCGGTGGTGGTCGTGCTGGTGCTCCTCGCCATGGGAAGCTGAGGACATCCCCATAGCACAAGGCTGTCTTGCGTGACCCAGTCACAGAAAATCTAACTAGGAAATGTTATCATATAGCCACAGGAAACACCAACAACATTCCGATGGAGGATTTGAATATGAAGGCAAAGTTTTATATCTGTGAGCACTGTGGCAACCTGGTCACCACCATCCACAACGCAGGCGTTCCGCTGGTCTGCTGCGGCGAAAAGATGAAGGAACTGCTCCCCAACACGGTGGAAGCCAGCGGCGAAAAGCATCTGCCGGTGGCAGAGCGTTCCGGCAGCACCCTCACCGTCACGGTGGGTGCGGTGGAGCACCCCATGGTGGATGTGCACCACATCCAGTGGCTCTTTGTGGAGACCGAAAACGGCGGACAGCTCCACTACCTCGCCCCCGGTCAGGCACCCAAGGCGGTGTTTGAGCTGGGCAGCGAAAAGCCGGTGGCGGTCTACGCTTACTGCAACCTGCATGGTCTGTGGATGACGAAACTTTAAGAAATAAACGGGCTCCTGCCAGTGGTTAAACGCTTGCAGGGGCCTGTTTTGGCGTGCAGCCAGAGGGATGATGCCGGTGCATAGAATCTGTCCCCGGAGAGTTGGAACAAGCCCTCCGGGGGCATTTTTGTTTTTCACTATCTTTTCCGCAGGGGAAAACCATGGTATACTGAGTTCAAAGTGATAAATCGGGAGGTACCGTTATGAAGTGGGGAATTTTAGCGACAGGCACCATTGCCAAAAAGTTTGCGTCTACGGTGGAACAGATGGGCGCAGAAGGGGAGCGGCTTGTTGCCGTGGGGTCACGGCATCTGGAAAGCGCACAGGCGTTTGCGCAGCAGTACGGCATCCCCCGCTGCTATGACTCCTACGAAGCCCTTGCCGCCGACCCGGAGGTGGAGGCCATCTATATCGCCACCCCCAACACCCTGCATTACAAAAACTGTAAACTCTGCTTGGAGCAGGGCAAGCACGTTTTGTGCGAAAAGCCCTTTACCATCAGCCCGGAGCAGGCACGGGAGCTGTACCGTCTGGCAGAGGAAAAGCACCTCTTTCTCATGGAGGCATTCTGGATCTGGCTGCTGCCGCTGTACGACCGCCTGCGCGAGATCCTTGCGGCGGGCACCATCGGGGAGCTGAAGCAGATCACCTGTCAGTACGGCTTTGTTGCCTCCGGTGCCCGGAAGGACCGCAAGTTTGATTCCGGTCTGGGCGGCGGTGCGCTGCTGGATATCGGCATCTACAATCTGGGCTTTCTGCGCATCCTCACCGGACAGGACCCGGAGAAGGTGGAGACCAAAGAGGTGCACATCAACGAGTACGGCACCGACGATTACAGCCGCCTTGTGCTGACCTACCCCGGCGGCTGCAAGGCAGAGTCTGTCCAGACCATCGGGCAGGAGCTGGAGCGTAATGCCCGCATCCTTGGCACCAAGGGCAGCATCTTTCTGCCGGATTTCCAGCACGCCGAGACCATGACGCTGGAAGTGAAGGGCAAAGAGCCGGAGGTCATCCGCTGCCCGGTGGACATCAACGGCTTTGAGTATGAGATCCGGGAAGCAAGCCGCTGCGTCAAGCTGGGGCGTACCGGCAGCGACCGCTACACCCCGCAGGACAGCCTTGCCCTGACCCGCCTGATGTACGACACCCGTATGAGCTGGGGCATGAAGTTTGCGGGCGAGGTGTAAGTGCACAGCTTGCCGCAAAGGGCTTTTTTGCGTGCGGAGACTATGGCATACGGAGAGCGGCAACTCGGAATTGATATAAAAAAGAAGGACACATAGATGAAAACAGTGGTTCTTTATAATATTATTTCTTTTATCATCCTCGTTGCTTTGATTTTTGTCTTAAGGATTATTAGTAAGAGTAATTTAAGACAAAATCAACAACTTGTTATTAAAGTCATTGCAACTATTTTAATTGTTTGTGTGATAGCGTTCGTGCTTTTTATTGATGCAATAGCATTTGGCATTATAGGACCAGTTCAAGATTAACAATTCCAGTTTGACAAGGAAGTGCTTTGCATGAAAAAGCGTATATCAAGGATTCTCGGTTTAATAATGCTGATTATAGCTATTGCATTTATAGTGTTTGCATTGAACCATCCAGAAATGAGTTTTCCTTGGAACAATACCATTACTTGGTTACTGTATGGTTTATATATTCTTGTGACAGTCATGTTGCTTATTGCGCCTAAGACGAAGAAGTAAACAATTCGCGTTTGTGGAGCGAAGCGGAACAATGAAAGCCCCAGTGGGGCTTTCAAGCGACCGAACGGTCTTGCGGCAGCAAGATGGAGGGGCCTCGCCCCGACAAGTTCCAGTTTGCCGGGCGGACAGGCAACCGAAAACCACACAAAAAACGAGGGGGCAGCCATGGTACTTTATTTTACGGGAACCGGCAACAGCCGGTATCTGGCGCGGCGCATTGCCGAAGGGTTGGAGATGCCGCTTTACGACCTGAACGCCTGCATCAAGGCAGGGGATACTGCCCCGGTGCAGACCGGGCGTGACGTGGTGCTGGTCACGCCTACCTACGCATGGCGTATCCCCCGGGTGGTGTCGGAGTGGCTGGGCAAGACCGCGCTGACCGGGGCAGAGCGCATCTGGTTTGTGATGGACTGCGGCAGCGAAATTGGCAATGCGGCAGGCTATAACCGGCAGCTTGCAGCGCAAAAGCAGCTGCAGTATATGGGCACAGCCCAGATCATCATGCCGGAAAACTACATTGCCATGTTCAATGCACCCCGGAAGGAGCAGGCACGGAGCATCGTGGAGCAGGCAGAGCCTGCACTTCAGAAGGTGATGGCGCAGCTCAAGGCCGGGCAGGAATTTCCTCCGCCGAGAGAGAACCTCTACGACCGCTTTATGAGCGGCCCGGTGAACCCGGTGTTCTATCGCTTCTTTGTAAAAGCCGATGCCTTCCGGGCAACGGACGCCTGCATCGGCTGCGGTAAGTGCGTGGAGTTGTGCCCCTTGAACAACATCCGTTTGGAAAACGGAAAGCCGGTCTGGGGCAAAAACTGCACCCATTGCATGGCGTGCATCTGCCACTGCCCCAAAGAAGCCATCGAGTACGGCAAAAAGAGCAAAGGCAAGCCCCGGTATCACTTTGAAGCACTGGAAAGGAAGCAGCAGGACGTGTGAAGGAGAGCGGAAATTAGATGAAGTTTTTGTACTTACATGGGTTGGGACAAAAACCAAACAGTTGGGACAGAGTAATAAAAGAAACGAAGGTCTCGGACAGCAGCGTCTGCTTGAGTTTGGCAGAGATGCTGGAGGACAAAGCGGCCACTTATGGGGAACTGTATGCTGCATTCTCAGGAGAGTGTGATAAGGAACATGATGAAATCGTCTTGTGCGGGCTTTCCTTGGGTGCTGTTCTGGCACTTAATTATGCGATAGACCATCCGAATAAAGTAAAGGCACTGGTGCTAATTGCAGCACAATATAAAATGCCTGAAAAGCTATTGAAGTTCCAGAATATGCTGTTTCGCTTTATGCCGAATACAATGTTCAAGCAATTTGGCTTCAAAAAAGCTGATGTGATTAGCTTGTGCGGTACGATGACGGAATTGGATTTCAGGGATTCATTATGTAAGGTGTCCTGTCCGGCATTGATCGTTTGTGGGGAAAAGGACAACGCAAACAAAAAAGCCTCAAAGGAACTTGCCAGTTATTTGAGTGATTCCCACTTCCATGAACTTCTGAAAGCAGGTCATGAAGCAAACATAGAATCTCCGGAGGAATTGGCAACAGTGTTACAGGAATTTTATGATAATGTCGAATAAACTATGATTCATCAAAGAAAGAGGACTGTAAAATGAACATCGAAGAACGGGCGGCACAGGCTGCCGCATGGAAAGCTACTGGACAGTGCAACTGTGCACAGGCGGTGCTGAAGGCATTTGAGGACAAGCTGCCGGTGGATGCCGACACCTTGATGAAGCTGGGCGCAGGCTATGCCGCCGGCATGGGCTGCATGGAGAGCACCTGCGGCGCACTGATCGGCGCTGTGATGGTGGCGGGCATCGTCACCGACGGCAAGGGCACACCCCGCATTTCTAAGGAACTGCTGCAAAACTTTCAGGAAAAGTGCGGTGCTACCATCTGCAAGGATCTGAAGGGGATAGAGAACGGCGCACCGCTGTGCCCGTGCCCGGAGTGCGTCCGCAACGCTGTTCTGGCACTGGGCGAGGTGCTGGGAGAGTAAGATGAAGAAAATCTTGTCTGTTTGCCATGGCAGGATGTGCTGGAGGGTTGCACCGCCCTGCTGGAAGAGCTGCGATAAAAGGGAAAGGGGATGACGAAACGTTATTGCAAGGGCGAACGATTTGCTGACCTGTCGTTTGCCCGGGAAGTCTTTGAAAGAATAAACCTATTGACATGGTACGAAAATGGGTTTATACTATCCCCAACACAAGGAAGGGAGCGCAGACAGATGAAACATACAGCAGATGCCCGGCACAGACTGCCCGGGCGAATGCGCTGCTCCCAGACAAATTCCCGGCAGACAGACTGAGAAAAAACAGGAAGATGCCGTTGTCTGGGAGAAGTGCCCGAACATACATCGTCACAATAAAAGGAGAACCGACAATGGCTGATTATAAACTGTGGAACGCACTGAAGGATGCTAAAAAATATCGCTGGGTAGAACTTTCTCACTCGCTGAACAACGAAAGCCCCTACTGGTCCGGCATCCCGGAAGGCTCTGTGGAGCTGGCAAAGACCGTGTGGGACTGGGGCAAGCCGGAACTGGAATGCCTGATCCAGACCTTCAAATTCCCCGGACAGTTCGGTACCCATATCGACTTCCCGGGTCACTTCATCAAGGGCAAAGCGCTGTCCGAAAAGTTTGATGTGAATGACCTGATTTTCCCGCTGGTGGTCATCGATATTTCCCAGCAGGCCAAGAAAGACCCTCGCTACGCTGTGACAGTGGAGGACATCAAGGCCTATGAAGCAAAGTACGGTCCTATCCCGGATGGTGCGTTGGTGGCTCTGCGCAGCGACTGGTATAAGAAGTGGCCGGATATGGATGCGCTGTCCGGCATCGACGCAGAGGGCAAAGAAAATGCTCCCGGCTGGTCGCTGGAAGCATTGGAGTATATCTACAAGGTGCGCAATGCCGCCGCCAACGGCCACGAAACGCTGGATACCGATTCCTCTGCGGTGGCGGAGGAAAAGGGTGACCTTGCCTGCGAGCGCTATGTTCTGGACAACGACAAGCTGCAGGTGGAGGTGCTTGCAAATCTGGATAAAGTTCAGCCTGCCGGTGCGGTGGTCATCGTTTCTTATCCCCGCATTGAAGGTGCAACTGGTCTGCCCGCACGGGTCTGGGCTATTACCGAATAAGAGCGGAGAAGTGGGAAAATGTCCTTTGAAAAAGCAAAAGCAGACCTAGAAGAAAAAGGCTTGGGAGACCATGTCATTGTGCTGAGCGAGTCCTCGGCAACCGTGGCGGAGGCAGCTCACGTACTGGGCGTAGAGCCTGCCAGCATCGCCAAAACGCTTTCGGTTTTGCAGGGCGAAAAGCCGGTGCTCAGCTTCAACTCGGCCCTCATCCTTCTGGGCGCACTGGGCATTTTGCCCCCGCCACCAGCGCGATGCTGCATAACCTTTCCACCCTCGGCATCAGCCTGCGCAGCATGACAGACCTGTTGGAGCAGAAGTCTTCCCTGTAAAAATGGTACGCCGGAGCGTCCGCAGATGCTCCGGCGTATCGAAATGATAGATCTCCCAGCCAAAAGGAGGCTGCTGCACAAATACTGCGCAGCAGCCTCCTTTTTTAGTTCAGATGAATCGGCAAAAGCCCAGCCAGCAGCCCAGCAGGAAGAAGAGCAATACTTTACCCAGCACCGGCAGCCATAGACGCTTGCACAAAGTGGTATCCCACCGGTGGATGTTCTGCTTGGGGCAGGTGCCAACGCAGGCTTCACAGGCGATGCATTCCCCGCTGCGCAGGCTGGTTTCCTCCAGCTTCAGGCACACCGGGCACTGCTGTTCACAGGCATTGCAGCCCGGGATGCAGCCGTCGCTCTGCCGGTGCAGCCGCGCAAATGGCAGCACCGGCAGCAGGGCAAACACCGCTCCCATGGGGCAGAGGAACTGACAGAAGAACCGGGGCTGCACCGCCATACCCAGCAAAATGAGCACAAGCAGCCCGATGCCCACCCCAAAGCCCTCCGGCGGCAGATGCAGAGCCGTCAGGCGGGAAAACACCGCCCACGGGCTTGCGCCGGTCAGCATCTTTTCCTGCCGGGTCACATACAGTGCTACCAGCCATGCCAGCAGCAGGTATTTGACCTTCTGCCCCAAAAGCACCGCCCGCTCCGGCAGACGGAGCTGCTTTTTGCGGTGGAACAGCTTTTTTTGAATAAGCCCGGAAAGCGCCCAGACGGCATCGCCCAAGCTGCCGAAGGCGCAGGCGTACCCACAGAAAAAACGGTCGAAAAGCAGGGTGAAGCCGCACAGCCCCATCAGGGAAAGTGTGAAGCTGTCCACAGAGAGCACCTCGCCTGCACCGATGTGCAGAAAGATCTGTTTTACCCCGGAAAACCCGGCCACGAATTGTAGGCTTCAACTTCGGCAATTTCCTGCTTGCGCTGGCTTACCGCTGCCGCCCGGATCAGCGCCACCTGCTGGTATTGCCACAGTACCCCCAAAATTAGCAGCAGGTTCACCGCCCGGAGGAGAAAATTTTTGTATTTCATTCTGCTGCTCCTTCCGTTTCAGATTCAATCCCGGTCTCTTCCGGCGGCAGTGCCGGCTCGGATGTCGGCAGCACTTCCTCAGAAGATGCCGGTTCCGGTTCAGAGGATGCCGGTGCATCTGCAGGGAAAAGCTGCTGCCATACTTCCTTGAGCCACACGGGAACGGCGCTCTTTTCCTCCGGCTGCACCACCTCCACGGTGGGCGCGGTGACCGGCGTTTCCCCGGGCTCTGCTGCTTCAGACGGTGCGGTTCCCTCTGCCGTCTCTTCCGATGCAGTCTGCTCCGGAGCGGTTTTCTCTGCCGGGGCAACAGCGGCCTTTGCCAGTGCCAGCTTGACTGCGTTCAGAATTCCGGTGGAGGAGTAGGTGGCGCCGGAAACAGTATCCACGTTGGGGCTTTGTCCCTCCAGAATGGCGGGGATGACCTGTTTTGCCCGGGAGAGATATTCCTCCTCGTCCTCGGCGCTCAGGATCGTGATATCAGTAATTTTATCCTCTGCCACCGTGACCTGCACTGTGATCTGCCCCTCAAAGCCCATGGTTTCGGCAGTGTAGATGCCGTCCAAGTAGATGGAGGGAGCCGTAAATTCCTCCACCACAAGCGTTGCAGCGGGCTTTGGCTGGGGCGGCAGGGGATTGTTGACCACCTCGCCGGTCAGGGCGTTCTGCACTGCGCCCAGAATGCCCCGGCTGGTATAGGTGGCCTCGGAAACGGCATCCACCTTCCAGCTCTGAGTCTCCACCACGGTGGTCAAAAGCCGCTTGGCACGCCGCAGAAACTGCTTGGTCTCGTGGGATGCGTCCAAGATCTCCGCCTCCGTGATGCTGCCGTTTTCCATGGTGACCTGTACTCGGACGGCACCGCCGTAGCCCCGGGAAGAGCCGACGTAAACGCCGTCGGCATAGGGCAGCTTGGGCAGGGTTTCTTCCTCCGCTTTGGAGGAAGCGGCTTCCACAGGCTGCTCCACCACGGTTGTCAGCTTTTCCGGCACGGCAGCCAGCACCGGAACGGTGCGGGGCAGGGCAAAAAGTACAGCTGCCGCTGCCGCCACCGTCGGGAGCAGCTGCACCAGCGGCAGCAGTGTATGGCATCGTTTTTTGTTCATTCCAACTCCTCCTGACACGGAAAAGCAAGGCCGCCTGATGCCAAGCGACCTTGCCGTTTTGTGTTATATTTTACAATAAATTAGGCAGTTTCCCGTGTATTCACAGCACCACATTGACCGGCAGGACATACACGCCGTCGGCGGCGTAGAAGGTGATCTGAGTAATCGTCTTGCCGATGATGGATGCAAAGTAAGGATCATCGGCATTGAGGCCCAGCTTGGTACCATGCCAGATGTTGGCCACATGACGCAGGCCGTACTCACTGCCATCGGCGGTGGTCAGAACTACGCCGTAGACCTTGTTGGCCTTGTAGTCCAGATCAAAACCGGAGATTTTCATCTCGTAGGTGGCATGGTGACCGTTGGTATTCAGCTCCACAGTGGTGCCCTCTACGGTGGTCTCGGTGGCGTGGACCTTGCCAAACTCCCACTTGCCGCTCAGCAGGTTATACCATGCGGTGATGTAGTAGGCAGGGGTCTCACTGAGCTTGTAGTAAGCGTAGCTCTCGTTCTCAAACAAGGCATCTGCGCCGGTGTAGGTGGTGGTGGATTCCTTGCCCTTCAGGGTAACGGTAATGTCGTAGCTGTCGGCATCGGTGACCTGCTTTGCATTCTTCAGTGCCCACGGGGTCAGCACCTTGACCGGGAAGGAAACGCCGGTGATGTCGGAGCCGTCCGCGTTGACGTGGTAGGAACCGGCGGCAAGATTGCCCGCACGGGTCTTGTTCTTGGTGGCGCTGGTCACTGCGTCAATCTCAGATGCGTTGTCCACGCCGGCAGCCTTGTAGAAGTCGGCGTAGGGGATGTTCATCTGGACATAGCTGGAGGTCAGGCAGTTTTCCTGTTCCACCTCTTCCGCAGCGAAGGCCGGGACTGCCACAGCGCATACCAGCATAGCGGCCGCAAGTGCACCTGCAAATACTTTTTTCAATCTCATGGTAACACACCTCTATCTCAGTTTTGAAAAAATAGTTAGCTTTGCCTAACAATTGATGCAAAAAAATGCAGGGGAAAAACCCCTCAGATGGTTAGGCAAAACAAATTCGCGAAGTAAAAATAGCACTCCCACCGGGCGTTGTCAAGTAGAAACCGGAAAGTTTGCAGAGGTGAATTTTTCGATGCAGGAAACGATCTGCATTCGCTATACCGCAAAGCCCTTGACCTTTTTGCCGGAGCGCAGTATACTTTTTGCGGAGTTAGTTGTAAATAACCGCAAGGAGGTACTACATGATACAAGACGCGTTCTGGGGGATCCTGATTCCATTTCTAGGTACAAGCCTTGGGGCGGGCTGTGTGTTCTTTTTGAAAAACTCTCTGCGTGACCGCATCCAGCGCGCCCTCACCGGCTTTGCCGCCGGAGTGATGGTGGCGGCATCGGTATGGAGCTTGCTGATCCCGGCTATGGAGCAGGCTGCAGATCTGGGCAGGCTGGCGTTTTTCCCGGCGGCAGCAGGCTTTTGGCTGGGCATCCTGTTTTTGCTGCTGCTGGACCATCTCATCCCGCATCTGCACCAGAATAGTTTGCAGGCCGAAGGGCCAAAAAGCCAGCTCCAGCGCACCACCATGATGGTTCTGGCGGTGACGCTGCACAACATCCCGGAGGGTATGGCAGTGGGCGTAGTCTATGCCGGATACCTTGCCGGAACTGCCCAGATCACCGCCGCCGGGGCGCTGGCACTTTCCCTTGGCATTGCCATCCAGAACTTCCCGGAGGGTGCCATCATTTCCATGCCCCTGCGGGCGGAAGGAATGAAAAAAGGCCGGGCATTCTGGGGCGGCGTACTGTCCGGCATCGTAGAGCCCATCGGGGCAGTGTTGACGATTCTGGCGGCAGGCATCGTGGTGCCCGCTTTGCCCTATCTGCTCAGCTTTGCAGCCGGAGCCATGCTGTATGTGGTGGTGGAGGAATTGATTCCGGAAATGTCGCAGGGGCAGCACTCCAACGTTGGCACGGTGTTTTTCGCGGTGGGCTTCAGCGTGATGATGGTGCTGGACGTGGCACTGGGGTGATGGTTGGGGGACGGAAGCGAAATCTTTTTCAAAATCTCCGAAAATGACTAAACTCCTTGACAGAGGAGACGGCAGGGCGTATTATTTTGGCAGAAGGACCGCTGAGAAGCGGCTTTTTATAGAATGGAAAGTTAGCATTGCCTAACTCACAGCACGAGGAATTGCGGGCCTGTCATCCAGTGCAGTGGGCGCATCTGGTAAAAAGCATTGCATTGTGAACGGTAAACAGAAAGAGGGTGGCGTTATGTCCTTTTTTGAAAACACCCGAAAGCCCGTAGGCTTTGGCGGGAAGATCATGGTTGCTATGATGAACTTTGGACACAGCGCAATGGCAGAATGGGGGCTGCGCTTTTTACAGCCTGCCCCGGATGCCATGGTGCTGGACTGCGGCTGCGGCGGTGGAGCGAACATTAAGACACTGTTGAAACTGTGCCCCAACGGCAAGGTGCAGGGCATCGACTACTCAGCCGTCAGTGTGGAAAAAGCGCGAAAGGTCAATGCCAGAGCCATTGCGGCAGGACGGTGTACCGTGCAACAGGCAAGTGTGGCAGAACTGCCGTTTGAAGCGGAGCATTTTGATGTGGTGACCGCCTTTGAAACGGTCTACTTCTGGCCGGAGCTTGCACAGAATTTCAGAGAGGTTTATCGAGTGCTGAAGCCCGGCGGGGTCTTTTTCATCTGTAACGAAGCAAACGGCGAAACGACAAAAGACGACAAATGGACGAAAATCATCAATGGCATGACCATCTATACGGATACTGCACTGAAAGAGTATCTGGAACAAGCAGGATTTTGTCAGATCCAGAGCCACAAAAGCAAAAAGGGCTGGCTGTGCGTTACGGCGCAAAAGCGGTGAAATAGTGTAAGGAGGACGGAGCATGGAACGAAAAGAAGCAATCCGCAGTGCCTACCGGCTGACAGGCGGCAATAATTTTTATGATGGTATGATCACCTGCTCCACCCTGAGCGGGAAAGCGGTGTGCCGTCTGGTGTGGGACATGAACAAGGCAGAAAATGATGCCTATCTGGAAAAGGCACTGTCCGGCATCCCGAAGCATTTTTCCGGCAAGCTGCTGGAGGTGCCGGTGGGCACCGGCATTCTGACCATACGATAAAACCAAAGGGAGTTCTGCCCGGACCTTCGTCCGTGACGGAACTCCCCTTTTTTAGCTTTATAGAAAAACCATAAGTCCTCTGCCACGCTCAGCGGAGCAAAAACCACACACCCAGCAGGATCGCAAGGAAGATCAGGTTGGACAGGGTGAACAGCCCAAAATACTGCTTCTTCCCCTGTGGCAGCTCCCGTGCGATCTGTCGGTAGGAAATAAGACTGGCCATAGATGCGATCAAAGTGCCAAGACCTCCCAGATTGATGCCGATGATGAGGGCTTGTGTCTCTGCCGTGAACCCGGACAGCAGCAGGGCGGCGGGAACATTACTGGTGACCTGCGAAGCAAGAACCGCCACAAGAACTTCCCGGCCGGTCAGAAACTCCTGCAGCCAGCCGGAAAAGGCCGGAATGCGCCCCAGATTGCCAATGAAGATGAAAAAAGCCACAAAGGTCAGAAGCAGGGAATAGTCCACTGCCCGTAAGGTGTGCGGGTCTGCAAAAAGAACGCAGACGAGTACAGCGGCAAAGGCAATGCCATAGGGCAGTACCCGGATCACGGACAGCAGGCAGACGGCAAACAGAACCAGATACAGCAGGATGATCTTCTGATCTCCCTGAGATGCAGAAGAAGAAACAAGCTCGTCCACGGAAAGGGCGTCAGAGGCTTTCCGGCAGACCAGCGCTGCCCAAGCCAGCAGCAGGAGCAGAGAGACCAGAGTGTAGGGCAGCATAAGAAGAACAAATCCCCCGATGCTCATGCCGCTTTTTCCGTAAAGATAGAGGTTCTGCGGGTTGCCGATGGGGGTCAGCATACTGCCAAGGTTTGCCGCAATGGTCTGCATACAGACCACCGGGATCAGAAGGGAGCGGCGGACATCCGCTCCCAGACGGCTCAGGACCACGAACGTAAAGGGGACGAAGGTCAGCAGGGAAACATCGTTGGTGATGAACATGCTTCCGAAAAAGCACAGCCCGACCAGTACCAGCGTCAGCTGAAAGGTGCTGTGGGTACGGGACAGCAATGCCCGGCCCAGTCCATCAAAAAAGCCCTGCCGCCGCAGCCCGGCCATGACCGTCATCAGGGAAAATAAAATCGCCAGCGTGCGCAGGTCGATGTAGCCGAGATACTGCGCATCCGGCAGAACAAAAAAGGCGGAGACAACGGCCAGCACAGCGGCTGCGGTGAGGACCGTTTCCTGCTGAATGAATTGTTTGAGTTTCATAGAGACACATCCTTGTAATTGTAAAGGCAGCCCTGCTGCGGTGCCGGACGGCCTTTCTTCGTATTTCAGAGCAGCAGCTCAAACGACCCGATCATCAGGGGCATTCTTCAATGTGAAGATCGCTACTTTCCCGAAGAACGGATTGCAAGTGCGTGCAGCTTCCGGCTCAAATCGGCCAGACACCATGCGATTGCCATACCGCCGGCAATTCCAAGAGCGGCCAGAAAGGTCTGCTCTCCGAAATGCTCTGCAGCAGACAAATCATTGGAGACGACTGCGTTCATGCAGTAGTAGAGGGTGCTTCCGGGAATGAGGGGAATGGCAGCGGTGATGAAGAAAGGCGTAGAGGGTGCATTGCAGCATCGGGCAAGAATTTCGGCATACAGAGCGGCACAGAAACCGGCCAACAGATTGGCAAGAAAGACGCTGTGCAGGGTGTTGGCGGCAAGAAGATAAGCCAGCCATGCCAGAAGTCCGCCTACACCGGCGGCGGGTAAGTAGCGCCGGTTCAGATTGAAGATCAGTCCGAAACCGACCGAACCAAGGGCAGCACTGAGCAACTGCGAAAAAACCTGTATCATGCGGAAATTCCTCCCATCAACCAGATGGCGGCCATCATGCCGAGTGCAAGGGTGGCGGCCATCAGAATGGCTTCCACCAGTCGAAGAGAGCCGGAAATAATGTCCCCAAGTAAGATGTCCCGGATGGAATTTGTCAGCATGATGCCGGGAATCAGCAGCATGATGATACCAATCAGAACTTTATCGGCATGAAACTGCATCCCAAAGCGGCAGAGCAGCAGAGTGGAGACACCGCTGAGAAATGATGCTATAAACTGAAATTCTACGCCATTCATACAAAAAGGCGAGAGATAGCGCTCCATCCAGCAAATCAGAACGGCAATGCCGCCGGCCAGCAGGCCGTCCCAGAGATTTCCACCAAAGAAGATGGCAAAACTGGAAGCAGCCAACACACTGCCGGCAAGATGCAGTCTTGGGTCCGGATGCTGTGCCAGAATGGCATTCAGCTGGCGCTGAAACTCTTCTATGGAAGGAGGCGCTGTGCAGATACGGCGGCTGAGCGCATTGAGCTTTTCCAATGTCAGCAGGTCATTGCTGGCAGCGTGACGCAGGCGGCGGGTCTCGGTCTGCGGCGGCAGCGAGGGCATGGTAAGCGTGACCACGATGCTGGATGTGATCACGAATACATTCACATCTTCTGCCCCATAGGCGATTGCGATCCGGTTCAAAGTGTCCTCAACGCGGAATACTTCTGCGCCGCTGTTTTGTAAAGCTTCGCCCATTCGGACCAGAATGTGGAGAAAATGACTGATCTCGGTCTCTTCCACAATATCACGCTCTTTTCATCTCGGTTTCTACATTATTATAGCGGGTGGACCGGCAGAACGCAAGACGCTGCAAGGACAGAGAGACTTTTTGATAACTGCATTGTTTACGCGGGCAATGGATCGCCTGGTTCTGAAAAAACGGCTTGCATCCGTTCTGTCACAGCGAAAGACTACGATCAGAGAAGAAAAAATTGAATCCAGTGCAAACGATTTTGCCGAGAATTGCATGAAATGTTATAAAAGTATTATTCTTTTATGAATTTTAGCACTCTACTATTGACACTGCTAATAAACAGTGTTATAACAGTGGCGTGCTCAGGAGAAAGGGGCATGAGGGAACCGCAAGGCTCCCGGGAAGACTCCGCTTCTGATGCACGATCTTGATTTTATGCCCGACCCGAACGCCGGGATTGGAGGGTTGTTTTATGTTTATGCCTGCTGTTTTCCATGAAAATCTGTTCGATGATTTCTTTGATCCGTTTTGGAACGACGGTGTGCTGGAGCGTGCAATGAATCGTGAAGAGCGTGAGACCTTCGGCAAGCGCGGCGCAAACATGATGAAAACCGATGTGAAGCAGACCGCCGATGGCAACTATGATGTGGCTGTTGACCTGCCCGGCTGCAAGAAGGAAGACGTTCAGATGGAGCTGAGCGACGGCTACCTGACCATTCAGGCCGTCCGCAACCACTCCAATGACGAGAAGGACAACAATGGCCGTTATCTGCGCCGTGAGACCTTCTCCGGTACCTGTGCCCGCAGCTTCTATGTGGGTGATGCCGTGAAGAAGGAGGACATCCACGCAAAGTTCGAGGATGGCATCCTGCACATCGTACTGCCCGCACCGCAGCAGCAGAAGGCTCTGCCTGCGAATCCCAATCTCATTGAAATCGAATAACGTTTGTGCATCGGTGTGAGGAACACCGGCGCATAGAACCAGCCCCCGGAGAACCGTAAAAAGCTCTTCGGGGGTTTTTGTATTCTGACATCTTTTCGGAAGTGAAAAAGCGTGGTACCCACAACACCGACACGCAAGAGGGCGCAGCAGTCAATCTTTTTGAAACCGCCGTCAAACACGCATAAAAGCGAAAAGAACCCGCTTTCAACATCAAATTGAAGTGAAAGCGGGTTCTTTATTGAAGTGACACCAAGTTGTCACAAAATCACAGCTTTAGAAGGCCTGTGCATCATATTTATATCGATATTTCGCCGTAAATTCGTTTCTACTTGATGGGGTGAATTATTTCCGATTTGTCAGCCGGTTGAGCAGCATCACAGCCAGGACAATGACACCAATGACGAGAAGAATGCCGACCATGCCGATGAGCATCATGGGCAGGGTGGTCATCCACGAAGAAAGATGAAGCATAAGTGTACCTCCGTTAAGCCATCAGGGTCAGAATCAGGCCGCCTGCAATGACGGATGCGATCTGCCCCGAAACGTTGACGCTGATGGAGTACATCAGCAGGAAATTCTGGTTATCTTCTTCCAATCCCATCTTGTTGACCACACGGCCGCTCATGGGGAAGGCGGAGATGCCGGCTGCACCGATCATCGGGTTCAGTTTTTTGCCTTCGGGCAGGAACAGGTTCAGCAGCTTTGCAAACAGCACGCCGCCTGCGGTATCAAAAACGAAGGCTACCAGACCCAGTGCAAGGATGAGCAGGGTATCGGGCCGGACAAACTTGTCAGCGGTCATCTGTCCGGCCACGGTCAGGCCCAGCACGATGGTGATGAGGTTTGCCAGCACATTCTGCGCGGTTTCGCTGAGGGCGTTCAGTACGCCGCACTCCCGCAGCAGGTTGCCGAACATCAGAAAACCAACTAGAGCTACACTGGCAGGAGCTACCATACCGGCAATGATGGTTACCACAATGGGGAACAGAATCTTCGTCAGCTGGCTGACATTGCCCTTTTCATAGGGCATCCGGATGCGGCGGTCCTTCTGAGTGGTCAGCAGTTTAATGACCGGCGGCTGCACGATGGGCACCAGAGCCATGTAACTGTACGCTGCCACCATGATGGCACCAAGGTACTGGGAGTTGAGGGTGTTAGCTACAAAAATGGCGGTGGGACCGTCCGCTGCACCAATGACAGCGATGGAAGCAGCATCCTTCAAATCAAAGAAGAAGCCTGCCAGAAACAGGGTGAAGAAAATACCAAACTGCGCTGCGGCACCAAAGAGCATGAGCCACGGTTTTTCCAGCAGGGGGCCAAAGTCGATCATAGCACCAATGCCGATGAAAAGCAGCAGGGGAAACAGCTCGTTGGACATGCCTGCTTCAAACAGGGCAGAAATGGGGCCTACGGTATCGCCCTGCGTGATGGCACCGGACAGCGGCAGATTGACCAGAATGGCACCAAAGCCCATGGGTAAAAGCAGGCTCGGCTCCATTTTTTTGGCGATGGCAAGGTAGATGAGCAATGCACCAATGCCCCACATCACCACCATCTGCCAAGTCAGGTTTCCAAAATTGGAAAACAGACTTGCGAATGTGTTCAGAAAGTTCATAGTTTTCTTGCCTCCTATTGTGCTCCGGTACGGTGACAAGAAAAAGAGACTCCTGCCACAGCACCTTGTCTGTGACAAAAGTCTCAAGCGAACACATGACATCGGGCATTTCTGCCGTGATGACGCTGCCATGCAGCAGTCTCCCGAAGAATAAGCCGGAACACTGCCCTTTACTCCCTTTTATCAGATGTATTAAAACAGAATATGGGAAAACTGTCAAGAAAAATACAGAAATCTTTTCTGTATCTTATGAGGGTTCTTCCGCTGTGGTTCACGCAAGCTGATTACAGCAAAGCATTTCTGGAAGCCCATCGAGAGAAAATCACTCTGCACAAGGCGGCCCCGGAGAGCTGCGATAAGCCCTCCGGGGCCATTTTTGTTTTCCGACATCTTTCCGACAGTGGGAAAGCGTGGTAGAATAGGAGCAAAGCTGATATATGATCAACAGGAGGGGGAAAATCAAGATGGAAACGGTCTATATCGCAGGCGGATGCCTTTGGGGCGTACAGCATTTTTTTGACACAGTGCCTGGTGTACAGATGACTGAAGCCGGCAGAGCCAACGGAACAACGAGTTCTCTGGATGGCCCATATGATGGATATGCAGAATGCGTAAAAGTGGTCTATGATGAGAAAAACACAAGCATTTCAGAACTGATGGCACACCTGTTTGAGATCATCGACCCCTACAGCCTGAACAAACAGGGCGTGGACGTTGGAAAAAAGTACCGGACAGGGCTGTACAGTACAGATCCCAGACATCTGGAAGAAGCAAGAGCTTTTATAAACGGCCGGGAGGACCGGGACAAGATCATGCTGGAAGTGCTGCCGCTGACAAATTATGTCCGGAGCGCTGAGGAGCATCAGCACCATCTGGAACGGCACCCTGAAGACTGCAGTTACTGCCATATCCCGGATGCTGTCCTGAACAGATACAGAAATCAGTAAATATGCGATCCTACCATTGCAGTAACACCAATGGAAAGTATCAGGAGCAGGAGAGTGCTCCGCTGGTGCGGGAATTTCTGGCGGATAACGGCATGACGGCGGCGCAGATCGACCGGGTGGCCTATCTGGTGGGGCACCACTGATGGTTCTGGATGTGGCGCTTGGCTGAGAGAGCGAAGCGGCTTCTCAATGGTAAAATAACGGAAAACACCCCTGTGAGCTTTTTTAAACTCACAGGGGTGTTTTTAGGCGTTGGGGTCGGTCAGCACAAAGGTCAGCTCGGCGGTGGCGGCGCACTTGCCGTCCACCCACGCCGAGGCTTTGCCCACGCCCACCGGGCCGTGCTGCTCTACCAGTTCACAGTGCAGGGTGAGCACATCGCCGGGGGTGACCTGCTTGCGGAAGCGGGCATTCTTGATGCCGCCGAAGAGGGCCAGTTTGCCCTTGTTCTCCGGCAGGCTGAGCGCCGCAACGGCACCGGTCTGGGCCAGTGCTTCCAGAATGAGCACTCCCGGCATCACCGGCTGGCCGGGAAAATGTCCGCAGAAAAATTCCTCGTTGCGGCTTACGCACTTGCGGCCGATGGCCCACTGGCCCGGCTCATAGTCCAGAATGCGGTCCACAAGGGCAAAGGGATAGCGGTGCGGCAGAAGCGCCGCGATCTCCTCACTGTTCAGGGCGTTTGCGTCTGCACGCACGGTGCGGGGTTCTGCCATGGGTCAGCCCTCCCATCTGCGCAGGGCGATGCAGGCGTTGTGCCCGCCAAAGCCCAGACTGTTGCTCAGTGCGTAGGTCATGGCCTGCGCACGGCCAGTGTTCGGCACATAGTCCAGATCACATTCGGGATCGGGCTGCTCATAGTGGATGGTGGGCGGCGCAAACTGGTCATGCAGGGCCAGCGCTGTAAATACGGCTTCGATGCCGCCCGCACCGCCCAGCAGATGGCCGGTCATGCTCTTGGTGCTCACCACAGTCAGCTGCTTTGCGTGTTCGCCGAACACCGCATGGATGGCGGCGGTCTCGCAGGCATCGTTCATGTGGGTGCCGGTGCCGTGGGCGTTGATGTGATCCACCTGCTCCGGTGCGATGCCTGCATCCGCCAGCGTCAGCGCCATGCAGTCGATGGCACCTGCGCCGCCGGGAGCGGGGGCGGTGAAGTGGTAGGCATCGCAGTTGGCACCGTAGCCCACCACCTCGGCGTAGATGTGCGCACCGCGGGCACGGGCATGTTCCAGCTCTTCCAGCACCAGCACACCGCTGCCTTCGCCCATCACGAAGCCGCCGCGCCGTGCGTCAAAGGGCAGGCTGGCTGCATCCGGATCGGTCGCAGTGGAAAGCGCTTTCATGCTGGTAAAGCCGCCGATGCCCAGAGGGCTGATGCAGCTCTCTGCACCGCCGCAGACCATGGCGGTCTCGTAGCCGTCACGGATGCGGTGGAAGGCATCGCCTACGGCATTGGTGCCGCCGGCGCAGGCCGTCACCGGGCAGGTGCACATGCCCTTCAGGCCAAAGCGGATGGCCACCTGTGCCGCCGCCATGTTGGCAATGGACATGGGCACAAAATAGGGGCTTACCTTTTCCATGCCCTTCTCTTCACCACGGGTGTGCTGCTCCTCAATGGTGGGCAGACCGCCGATGCCGCTGGAAAGGATGACACCGATCTGTTTGGCTTCCGCTTCGGTGTCCAGACCGCTGTCTGCAACTGCTTCAGCGGCGGCAGCAAGGGCCAGAACGGTAAAGCGGGCCATCTTGCGGGCTTCCTTTTTGTCCACGATGGTTTCCGGGTCAAAGCCCTTCACCTCGCCTGCCAGCTTACATTTAAAATCGGTGGTATCGAACTGGGTAATGGGGCCGATGCCGCATTTGCCTGCTTTGGCAGCGGCCCAGCTGTCGGCGGTGTTGTTGCCCAGCGGGTTCACGGTGCCAAGGCCGGTGATCACGACTCTGCGTTTTTCCATGAGAGTTTTCTCCTTTTACATTGCCATGCCGCCGTCTGCACAGAGCACCTGCCCGGTGAGATAGCTGCTTTGTTCTGCGGCAAAAAATGCCACTGCATTTGCCACATCCTCCGGCTTTCCTGCGCGGCCTGCGGGGATGCCCTTTGCCATTTCGGCACGGACGGCTTCCGGCAGGGCGGCGGTCATGTCGGTCTCGATAAAGCCCGGCGCGACCGCATTCACGGTCACATTGCGGCTTGCCAGCTCGCGGGCAAGGCTTTTGGTCAGTCCAATCAGGCCCGCCTTGCTGGCGGCGTAATTGGTCTGGCCGGCGTTGCCCCGCAGGGCCACCACACTGGAAAGGTTCACGATGCGGCCCCAGCGCTGGCGCACCATGCGGCGGGCGGCCTCCTTGCAGCAGAGGAACGCACCCTTGAGGTTTGCGTTCAGCACTGCATCGAAGTCCTCTTCGCTCATGCGCAGGATCAGATTATCGCGGGTAATGCCCGCGTTGTTCACAAGGATATCTACCCGGCCAAAGGCGTTCACCGCCTGTTCAAAGAGCGCTTTGCAGCCCTCGGCAGTGGAAACATCGGCCTGCACAGCCACAGCATTTGCGTTTTCGGCCTTGCACAGAGCCACCGTCTCGGCAGCTGCAGCTTCGCCGTGGCAGTAATTTACCACGACATTGCAGCCCTGCTTTGCCAGCTGGATGCACACAGCCCGGCCAATGCCCCGGCTTCCGCCAGTAACAACGGCGGTGCGGATGATCGTTTCTTCGCTCATAGCTCTTCCTTCCATGCTGTCAGTGCGGCGCTCAGCTGCTCCGGGGTCTCCACCGAAGCGCAGACCACGCCGGGCAGGGTCTTTTTCACAAAGCCAGCCAGAGCACTGCCCGGGCCAACTTCCAGAATATGGTCTACGCCCAGCTCACCGAGGCGGTGGAGCGTATCTTCCATGTAAACGCTGCTCTGCACCTGCTTCACCAGCAGGGCGGGGATGCTGTCCTGCTCAGCTTTTTCACGGCCAAGGCAGTTGAACAGCACCGGCACCTGCATCTCGCCAAAGGGCTCAGACGCAAAACGCTTTGCCAGGGCATCCCCGGCGGGGGCCATGAGGCGGGTGTGGAACGGGCCGCTCACCTTGAGCGGGATGCAGCGGCGGGCACCGGCTTCTTTGGCCAGTGCGGCGGCTTTGTCCACAGCGGCTTTCTCGCCGCCGATGACCAGCTGGCCCGGGCAGTTATAGTTGCAGATCTGCACACAGCCGAGCTGTGCAGCCTGCTCACAGCAGGCTGCAAGTGCCTGCCGGTCAAGGTTCAGCACGGCGGTCATGCCGCAGTCGATGCCCTTTGCAGCTTCGGCCATGGCTTTGCCGCGGTAAGCGGCCAGCTCGATGGCCTGCTTTGCGGTGAACACCCCGGCAGCTTCCAGCGCGGAGTATTCGCCCAGCGAAAGCCCGGCCACATAAGCGGGTTTCACGCCCTGCTGGGCCAGCACTGCGGTCACGCCGCAGGCAAAGGCCACCATGCAGGGCTGGGTGTATTCGGTCTGATTCAAAAGGCCGTCCGGGTCCTCAAAGCAGACGCGGTGCAGATCGAAGTCCAGTTCTGCACTGTCAAATGCCGCCCGGAACGCGGGAGAGCCTTCGTAAAATTCTTTGCCCATGCCGGGGTGCTGTGCCCCCTGACCGGCATATAAAACGGCAAGCTTCATTGATTTTGCCTCCATTCGGTCACAAGTTCATCCATCAGCTCCTGTACTGTGCGCATCCGGTCCAGCCTGCCCACGTTGGCTCCGCAGAAGAACAGGCCCTCCTCCACATTGCCCTTTACGGCTTCGATGAGCGCGTGGGTGATGCAGTAGGGCACCTTGGCGGGGTCGCAGGTCTTCAGGCAGCGGGCACAGTGCCGGGGAGGGAAGCGGGTCCCCTCTGCCAGCGCCTGCACCAGCGGGGTGTTCAGTGCACGGCCCGGCATTCCCACCGGGCTGTGGATGATCCGTACATCCTCGGGCCGGGCGTTCAGCAGAACGTCCTTGTAGCCCTGGGATGCGTCGCACTCGTAGGTGGTGATAAAGCGGGTAGCAAGCTGTACACCCGCAGCGCCCATTGCGGTAAAGTGGGCCATATCGGCACCGGTATACACTCCGCCTGCCACAAACACGGGGATGCTGTGGCCAAACTGTGCTTCAAAGGGCTTTACCTCGGCCAGCACCTCGGGCAGGATGTCATCGAGGGTCTGGCATTTGCCTGCCAGCAGGTCATCTTCGGCAAAGCCGAGGTGTCCGCCTGCCTTGCAGCCTTCGATCACCACAAAATCAGCGGTGCGGCCAAACTCTTTGGCCCAGCGGCGCAGGATGAGCTTTGCAGCTCTTCCGCTGGAAACGATGGGCGCGATGGCAACATCCGTTGTGCCCACGATGCCGGGCAGCTCCAACGGCAGGCCCGCGCCGGACACCACCGCGTCCACGCCCGCTTCCACAGCGGTGCGGATCGCGGCCGCATAATCCTGCGTTGCCACCATGGCGTTGATGGCTACCATGCCCGCGCCCTTTGCAATCTGCTTTGCTTTTTTAATTTCCGCTGTCAGGGCACGGTGGTTGGCGCTTGCCGGGTCGCGGGCAAAGTCCGGCTCCCGGTAGCCTGCATCGGCGGTGGAGATGCACCCCATGCCGCCGCAGGCTGCAACGGCACCGGCCAGCCCGCCGAGGGAAACGCCCACACCCATGCCGCCCTGTAAGATGGGCACAGACAGGGTCTTTCTGCCGAGGGTCAGCATTCGGTGCTCAGCGCGGCAATGCGCTGCCTCCCGCCGTTCCACAGGTCTGCAAGAATATCCGCCACCGGGCGCACCTCGTGCAGCATGCCTGCCACCTGACCGGCCATCAGGCTTCCGGTGGTGGTGTCGCCCTCAAACACGGCGCGGCGCAGGCTGCCAAGGGTATACTTTTCCAGCTCCATCTTGTCGGCACCGGCGTTTTCCTGCCGGACATATTCGCGGCTCATTCGGTTTTTCAGCACTCGCACCGGCGCACCCACGCTTCGGCCGGTCACGATGGTATCGCTGTCCTTGGCCTTGAGCAGGGCGGCTTTGTAGTTTTCATGGATGGGGCACTCCTCGCTCACCAGCAGGCAGGTGCCTACCTGCACGCCGCAGGCACCCAGAGCCAGAGCTGCTGCCAGCTGGCGGCCATCGGCGATGCCGCCAGCTGCAATGACGGGTACATTTACGGCATCCACCACCTGCGGCACCAGCGCCATGGTAGCCATTTCGCCCACATGGCCGCCGCTCTCGGTGCCCTCAGCAATGACAGCATCGATGCCCAGCGGCTCCAGATGCTTTGCCAGCACGGCGGCGGCGACAACCGGGATCACCTTGATGCCTGCCGCTTTCCACGCGGGGATATATTTGCCCGGGTTGCCTGCACCGGTGGTCACAACGGGCACGCCCTCTTCCACCACGATCTTGGCAAACTCATCTGCCTGCGGATGCATGAGCATGATGTTCACGCCAAAAGGCTTGTCGGTCAGCTCTTTGCAGCGGCGGATGTTCTGGCGCAGGGTGTCGGCGTTCATGCCGCCCGCACCAATGATGCCCAGCGCACCCGCGTTGGAGCAGGCGGCGGCAAACTCGCCGGTGGCAATGTTGGCCATGCCGCCCTGAATGATGGGGTATTTTGTGCCTAGAATTTCATTTAAAAGTTTCATAGTTTTATCCTATCGGTAAGCGTCCTCGCCCTCTCAGTCTCGCTCTGCTCGACAGATTCCCCCTTTTGTCGCTTCGCGACATCTTCCCCCGGCGCGGGGGAAGTCTTTCCTCAAAGGGAGAGCCCTTGGCAGTACGGTAAACTTTTCGGTTTTGCCAAAGGCTCCCACTTTGGGGGAGCTGTCACCGAAGGTGACTGAGAGGGCGAGCCCGTTTGCCGAACATGATTTTTACTCTTTGTATTGAAAAATTGCGCCGCCCCATGTCAGGCCGCCGCCAAAGCCGATGCAGGCCAGAAGCTGGCCCGGCTGCAGCTGCCCGTTCTCGGCAAGCTCGTTCAGGGCTACCGGGATGCTGGCGGCGCTGGTGTTGCCGTGGCGGTCCATGTTCTTGTAGAACTTTGCCGGGTCGGCCTTCAGCGCCCGCACGCAGTGGTCGATGATGCGGCTGTTGGCCTGATGGCAGACCACCCACTCAAGATCATCGAGGGTCAGCTGTGTTTCATCCAGCACAGTGTGCAGGCACTTGGGCAGGGCATCCACTGCAAAGCGGAATACGGCCTTGCCGTCCATGGTGATGGGCGCAGAACCTGTGCGGTTCGGCCCGCCCGCATGGAGAACATCGCTGCCGCGCGCGCCCAGCGTCAGAGCAAAGGGAGTGTCCGACAGCTGAAAAATGGCAGCACCGGCTCCATCCCCAAACAGTACACAGGTGGAGCGGTCGGCGGGGTCCATCAGGCGGGAAAGGGCTTCGCACCCAATGACGAGGGCATACTGTCCACCCAAAGTTGTCAGCAGTCCCCGCGCCACGGCTATGCCGTAGAGGAAGCCGGAACAGGCCGCGTTGACATCCAGCGCAGGCCGGTCCTCGGGAAGGCCCAGCGCCGCCTGCACCTGACAGGCTACACTGGGGGTCGCGTCTGGGGCGGACAGGGTGGCACAGATGCAGCACCCGATCTGCGCAGGGGCAAGGCCGCTGCGGGCCAAAGCCTGCTTTGCGGCGGAAATGGCCAGCGTGGCGGCAGATTCATCCTCCGTGCACCAGTGCCGGGTGCGGATGCCGGTGCGGCTGGTGATCCACTCGTCACTGGTATCCACCATGCGGCTCAGATCTTCGTTGGTGACCGTTCGGCCGGGGATGGCCCCGCCGGTGGCAATCAGCTGTAAACCACTCATGCGTTCCTCGTTTCTCCGATCTGGCGGTATTTTTTATAGCGCTGGTCGGCCAGCTGGCGGCCGCTCATGCGGCACAGCTCTTTCAGGTGCACCCGCAAAGCAACATCCAACTGTTCAAACAAGGCTGCGTGGCTGCGCTGTGCGCCGCCCAACGGTTCCGGGATCACCTGCTCCACGATGCCATCGCTGTACAGATCCTGCGCGGTCAGCTTCATCATCTCGCAGGCTTCGCCGCTGCGGGAAGCATCCTTCCACAGAATGCTGGCAAAGCCCTCGGGGCTGAGCACCGAGTAAACGGCATTTTCCAGCATGAGGATGTGGTTTGCCACACCCAGTGCCAGCGCACCGCCGGAAGAGCCTTCGCCGGTGACAACGGCAATGACCGGCACGGTCAGGCCGCTCATTTCCATCAGGTTGCGTGCAATGGCTTCGCCCTGACCGCGCTCCTCGGCATCCTTGCCGGGGTAAGCGCCCGGCGTGTCAATGAAGGTGATGATGGGCCGGCCAAACTTTTCGGCCTGCTTCATCAGGCGCAGGGCCTTGCGGTAGCCCTCCGGCCCCGGCATACCAAAGTTACAGGCCAGATTTTCTTCCAGTGTACTGCCCTTGCGGTGGCCGATGACCGTCACCGGCAATCCGTGAAAACGGGCGATGCCGCCCAGAATGGCAGGGTCTTCCTTGCACTGACGGTCGCCGCGCTGCTCAAAGAAGTCGGTGAACAGGGCAGAAACAGTCTCATCAATGTGGGGGCGCTCCGGGTGCCGGGCCAGAAACACCCGATCCTCGGCGGTCAGCGGGCCGCAGGTGCGCAGGATCTCGTCCTCTTCCACAGCCAGCTCTGCCAGCTCGGAGGCATGGGCCGTGATGGCATCCATCTCGTTGCCGCTGCCTTTCAGCGCGGCGATCTGGGCATCCAGCGGAGCCAGCTGCTCTAAAATTTCCTTGATCATTCGTGTTTTCCTCCTGCATGGAGCTGCAAGACCTGGATCAGGGTATCCCGCAGCTGGCTGCGGGGCACCACCTGATCCACAAAGCCGTGCTCCATCTGGAACTCGCTGCGCTGGAATCCGGCAGGCAGCTTTTCGCCAATGGTCTGCTCAATGACCCGCGGACCTGCAAAGCCGATCAGCGCGCCAGGCTCTGCCAGCATGATGTCGCCAAGGCTTGCAAAGCTGGCCGTCACACCGCCGGTGGTGGGGTGGGTGAGCACACTGATGTACAACCCGCCCTTTGCCGAAAAGCGCTGGATGGCGGCACTGGTCTTTGCCATCTGCATCAGGCTGAAAATGCCCTCCTGCATCCGCGCGCCGCCGCTGGCCGAAAAAATAACCAGCGGCAGGTGCTTTGCGGCGGCGTACTCGATGGCGCGGGTGATCTTGTCGCCCACGGCAGTGCTCATGCTGCCCATGAAAAAGCGGCTGTCCAGCACGGCAGCCACGCAGGCCACCCCGCCGATGCGGCCGGTGGCCGTTACAGCGGCTTCGCGCAGGCCGGTCTTGTTCTGGGCGGCGGCAAGCTTTTCACGGTAGCCCGGAAAATGCAGCACATCCTGCGGAGCAAGGTCGGCATCCAGTTCCCGGAAGCTGCCGTGGTCCAGCACCAGACTGAGCCGGTAGTACCCGCCAATGGGCATGTGGTAGCCGCAGTTGGGGCAGACGTAAAGGCTTCTTGCCCACAGGGTGCGTGCGGCGCGGCGGCCGCACTGCTTGCACTCCACAAACTGCTGCTCGTGCCAGACGGCACCGGCATCCCGCTTGGCCTTCAGCTGGAAGGTGCGCTCCCGCATTCGGCCGGGGAAAAGATCTCGGATATCGTTCATTGCTTTTTGCCTCAGATATGTGCAGTGATGTAGTTGTAGATATCGCCCACGGTCTTGAGCTTTGCCAGCTCTTCGTCCGGGATAGACACGCCGCAGGCATCTTCCAGAGCCATGTTCAGCTCCACGGCATCCAGACTGTCGGCCTCCAGATCCTCGGTCAGGCTGGCCTCCATGGTCACCTTGTCCTCGTCGCAGTTCAGGGTATCAACAACGATCTTCTTCATTTCTTCAAACGTCATGGTAGTAGTCTCCTTTGATTTGTTTTGAATATCTAAATTTTTTGAAGTTTCTTGCGAACACGACCATTATAGCCGAATCGTTGGATAAGTCAAGAATAATAGTTAAAATATTTTATCTTTTACAATTCTGACACAGTTTTCTTCCTTTTATATATTGTCCTCTTTTACGCCGGTGTGCAGTGTGGTATACTTGACCCAGCAGTCTGAGAACAGTGTTTCCCTGTGAGGGAAAGGAGCCTTCCGATGATTACGATTTCAGAGCGCAGAGAGCATGAATCTGCAAAAAGTTTTGTTCTGCGGGTATTGATCGATAATATTATCAATACCCGTCTGGAGCCGGGTGAAAAACTGAACGAGCCGGAATTGTGCGAACAGCTGGGGGTGAGCCGCACCCCCTTCCGGGAAGCAGAGCTGGAGCTGGCGCAGCGGCGGCTCATTGAGATCCGGCCCAAGATCGGCACCTATGTTTCTCTCATCGATGCAGAGCTGGTGGAAGAAGTGCGCCATCTGCGCGCTGTGCTGGAAGCAGAGATCGCCCGCATGGCGTGCGAAAAGCTGACCCCGGCGGATATCGACCAGCTGTGGGAGAACGTGGCGCTCTGGCGCATGTACATTGAGCGTGCACAGGAAGAAAAGATCTTTGAGCTGGACAAGGGGTTCCACCGGCTGCTTTATGTGCAGTGCGGCTGCCCGTACTGGTACGATCTGGTGGAAAATCTGGCTCCGCATTTTGACCGCACCACCATCCTCAGCTTCCGCTGCAGGCCCGCAAAAACGATCTACGAAGATCACGTCAGCCTGCTGAAAGCCATTGAACAGAAGGATGCGGCGGCAGCACACCGCATTGCCGGGCAGCATATGCAGCGCTACACGGAGAACCTTTCTGCGATCCGGGAAGCATTCCCACACTATTTCAAAGCCTGAAACAACCGTATCACGTTCAGAAATGCCGTATCTATGCCAAAAGATGCGGCATATTTTTGTGCAGTTTTTTGCCGGAAACGGCTTGACAGAGATTATGAAATGTTATATATTTTAGTCAATGAAATATATAACACAAAAGCCGGATCTCCAAATCAGGAAGAAAGGTGGATACCATGAAAAAACAATACGATGTGGTCATCATCGGTGCGGGTGTCGTGGGCAGCGCCATTGCACGCGAACTTTCGCGCTACAAATTGAGCATTGCAGTGCTGGAAAAAAATCTGGATGTCTGCAACGAGACCAGCGGCCGCAACTCTGCGGTGGTGCACGGCGGCTTTGCCAACCCCATTGGAAGCCTGAAAGCAAAATGCTGCGTAGAAGGCAACCGCATCATGGATCAGCTGGCCGAAGAGCTGAACTTCCCGTTCAAGCGTTGCGGCAAGGTGCTGGTGGGCAACACCCCCGAGGACATGGAGCAGCTGGAGCGCACCATGAAGCAGGGCGCTGTCAACGGCTGCACCGGCCTTGAGATGATCGATGAAGCAAAGCTGCACGAGCTGGTGCCCGCCGTGGTGGGCAAGTTTGCCATGTGGTCCAAAAACAGCGGCATCATGGACCCGTTCCTGTACACGGTGGCTCTGGCCGAGAACGCACACGCCAACAGCGTGGACTTCTTCTTTGACCACAAGGTAGAGGCTATCACCCGGGAAAATGAGCTGTACTACCTGCATACTGCCCATGGCGATTTCTGCACCCGCTGGGTGGTCAACGCCGCTGGTCTGGGCGCAAAGCAGATCTCCGACCTGCTGGGCCTGACAGGCTACCGTGTCATCGGCTCCCGCAGCAACTACATCATCCTGCACAAGCGCATGGGCAAGCTGCTGCCCATGCCGGTGTACCCGGTGCCCAGCAACACCTATATGGGCATCCACATCACCCCCACCGTGGACGGCAACGTGACTGTTGGCCCGGACGCGGAGAACACCGATGTGCTGGACGACTACAGCGTGCCGCAGGCCAACATGGACAGTCTGGCCGTGGAGGGCGCAAAGCTGTGGCCCCACATCTTTAAAAAGGATCAGATCCGCACCTTCGCCGGCATCCAGCCCAAGTGGGTGGATGAAAACGGTGCCATTCAGGACTGGAAGGTGGAGATCCGGGACGACGTGGCACCCAATGCCGTCAACCTCGTGGGCATTGAATCCCCGGGCCTGACCGGCAGCGTGCCGCTGGCCCGCTACGTCATCGGTCTGATGCAGGAGCGCGAAAAGTTTGAGGAAAACCCAGACTTTGACCCGCACCACAAGGGCATCGTCAAGTTTGCCGAGTGCACGCCGGAACAGCAGGCAGAGCTCATCGCGCAGGACCCCGATTACGGCGAGATGATCTGCAGCTGTGAGGAAGTGACCAAGGCCGAGATCCTGCAGGCCATCCACAACCCGCTGGGCGTTTCCACCATGACCGGCATCAAGTACCGCACCCGCGCCATGATGGGCGGCTGTCAGGGCGGCTTCTGCCAGATGAAGATCGAACACTTCATTGAGCAGGAGCTGGGCACCGAGCCGGAGAATGTGCGTTACAGCCGTCAGGGGTCATGGGTACTCACCGGCAATATGCGAAAGGAGGAGAACTGAGCGATGGAACAGAAAGACGTTGTGATTATCGGCGGCGGCCCTGCAGGTCTTGCCGCAGCGGTGGAGCTGCACAAGCAGGGCATTCGCAACATGATCATTCTGGAGCGCGAGGCGATGCTGGGCGGCATCCTGCGCCAGTGCATCCATGACGGTTTCGGTCTGGGCCGCTTCGGCGAGAGCCTGTCCGGCCCGGAATATGCACAGGCGTTCATGGATGAAGTGAACAAGCGCGAGATCCCTTACGAGACCAGCGCCACGGTGCTGAGCCTGACGGAGGATCGTGTCGTCACCGCCTCCACCCGCAGCGGCCTGCGCCAGTATCAGGCAAAGGCTGTGGTGCTTGCCATGGGCTGCAAGGAGCGCAGCCGCGGCGCACTGGGCATTCCCGGCGAGCGTCCGGCGGGCGTGTTCACCGCAGGCACCGCGCAGGCTTACATGAACCTCTACAACCGGATGCCCGGCAAGGAGGTCGTCATCCTCGGCTCCGGCGATATCGGCATGATCATGGCACGCCGCATGACGCTGGAAGGTGCTCATGTGCAGGCAGTGTTCGAGCTGATGCCTTACCCCTCCGGCCTGCCGCGCAACATCGTGCAGTGTCTGGATGACTACAATATCCCGCTCTATCTCAGCCACACCGTCACCGAGATCCATGGCCGTGACCGTCTGACCGGCGTGACCATCTCCGAGGTGGACGCGAACCGTCGGCCCATCCCCGGCACCGAGAAGGAGTACAAGTGTGATACGCTGATCCTCTCCGTGGGCCTGATCCCGGAGAACAAGCTGCTGGAGGATGCCGGCATCGCCATTGACCCCCACACCAACGGCGCTGTGGTGGACGAGAACCTGCAGACCAACGTGCCCGGCGTGTTCTCTGCCGGCAATGTGCTGCATGTGCATGATCTGGTGGACTTTGTTTCTATGGAGTCCGAGGCACTGGCACGCCACGCTGCCGCCTACGTTGAGGGCAAGGGCATCGACCCCTGCACGCTGGACGTGAAGTGCGGCGAGGGCGTGGGCCACACCATTCCGCAGAAGGTCAGCGGCAAGAACGACTTCAGCCTGTCGCTGCGCGTGCGGAACCACTACCGTGACTGCCGCATCGTGGTGCGCCAGAACGGTGTGGAAGTTGCTGCTAAGAAGATGAAGAAAGCCATTCCTGCGGAGATGATCCAGTTCAAGGTCTCTGCTGCCAAGCTGCAGGAAACGGGCGCACTGGAGGTGTCGGTGGAATGAAAAAGCAATTTACCTGTATCGTCTGCCCCAACGGCTGCGAGATCGAAGCCGAAGTTGAAAATGGTCAGGTGATCTCGGTCACCGGTCACACCTGCCCTCGCGGCGAACAGTATGTCCGTCAGGAGCTGACTGCGCCCCGCCGCACCATCGCCAGCTCAGTGCTGGTTAAGGGCGGCGAACTGCCTGTCACCAGCGTCCGCCTGACCAAGGCCATCCCCAAGGATATGATCTTTCCGGTGATGGACGAGATCCGCAAGGTGGTGCTGACCGCCCCCGTCAAGGCGGGCACCATCGTGCTGCACAACGTCTGCGGGCTGGACAGTGACGTGATGGTCACCAAGAATGTGGATGCCTGCTGACCGGCTGAAATAAAGAAATACGGAAAAACAGTCCTGATCGTCTGCCTGCTTTTACAGCGGACACGGTCAGGGCTGTTTTGATGCTATAAACCTGTTGACATGATATGGAAATGGGCTTGTGATGGCCCCGACGTGGGAAAGGACTGCGGCAAACGCCAAAAGCGGGCAATGCCGCAGCACATGGCTGGTCTGTACAGGCGCGGCCCATGCACTGGGTGTGGAGCCTGCCGGCATTGCAAAAATACGGGCACAAAAAGAACTGTTTGCATTTTGGAAACGAGATGCTATACTATTGATTGTACATACAACGATGTAGATACAACTTCCTGCAATGAAGCCCGGAGGAGCCTATGGATATTACGGAACGAAAAATCACAAAGATCGCACGCGAAGCGGAAAAACTGGTCCTGCTCACGATGCGGGAGGAAGGGGTCGGCACAGCAGAGATCGACCTGATCCATGCAGTGCGGCATCACCCCGGCTGCACGCAGGCACAGCTGACGGAACTGCTGCACGCAGATAAGGCTGCCATTGCGCGGCGGACAAAAAATCTGGAAGCAAAGGGTCTTTTGATCCGCAGAGATGCCCCCAGCGACCGGCGCAGCCAGCTGCTGTACCCCACCAAAAAGGCGGAAAGCCTGAGATCCTCCAAGGCAGAGATCGAAGCGGCCTTTTACGAATACCTGACCAATGTGCTCACCGCCGAGGAAGCCGCTGCCTTTGCCGCTGCGCTGAACAAGCTGTACACAGCATCCAAGACCGAGAGCCGCGCGGGCTTCCCGCATTTCCGGAAAGCTGCAGGAGGTGAGGCTGCTCATGAAAAAGGATAAAACGTTCCGCCCGGACAGGGTGCTCTCCTATTTCAAAGCAGAGTGGCTCCCGCTGGCCTTTGTCACGCTGTCGGGCCTTGTGTATAACATCGGCCTGCTGGCAACGCCTTGGTTCGAGGGCCGGCTGGCCCAGTGCCTTGCCGACATTCTGGGCGGCAGCGAGACGGCGGCAAAAATGGCCATGCTGGTGCTGGCCTATATCGTGGTCACGCTGGCGGTGCAGGCGGCGCGCTTTATCAAGCGCTTTTATGTCCGCCGCTTTGCCAACAACATCAACCGCCGGATGAAGGGCATCCTGTATGCCAATCTGGTGCGGCAGAGCCGGGCGGCGCTGGAAAAAGAAGGTGCCGGTGAACTGATGACCAAGGCCATCTCGGATGTGGACGACTGTGTAGAGGGGATGCGCAAGTTCACCACCGAGATCTTTGATACCGGTGTGGCGCTGGTGGGCTATGCTGTGATGCTGCTGGTGTACGACTGGCGGCTGGCGCTGCTCAGCCTGCTGTTCACGCCGTTTTCCTACATGTGCGCGGCATGGATGAAAAAGCCGGTGCAGCGCGCCGGTGCGGCGTACAAAAAGGCGGCAAGTGCGCTGAGCGCTGCCACCCTCGACCGCGCCCGGAATGCTGTGACCTACCGCATTTACGGCTGTGAGGATGCCCGCGTAGAAAAGTACGAGGAAGCCCTGAACACCTACGAAAAAACAGCCGTGCGCAACAATGTGTGGCAGTCCGCTCTGCCGCCGCTGTATCTGGCAGCGTCTGAGGCAGGCGTGCTGTTCATTTTGTGGTTCGGCGCTAAAAATGTGCTCGGCTCCGGCTGGAGCACATGGGACATTGCGGCGTTCACCACCTTCCTTTCCTGCTTCACGAAACTGGTGGTCAAATCCTCCAAGGTGGCAAAGCTGTTCAACTCGGTGCAGAAAGCCGAGGTCTCGTGGAAGCGCATCAAGCCACTGATGAAGCAGCCAGAGCAGCTGGAAGCATTGAATATCCCGGCGGCGCAGGACGTGACGCTGGAAAACCTCTCCTTTTCCTATGGCGAAGGACCCATCTTTTCCGGCCTGAGCCTGACGGCGCACCCCGGCGATATCATTGGCGTCACCGGCCCGGTGGCCTGCGGCAAATCCACCTTCGGCAGGGTGTTCCTGTGCGAAGCACCCTACGGCGGCTCGGCAAAATTTGGCAAAACGGAATTTGCTGCCATGACCCCGCGGCAGATCTCTGCCACCGTTGGTTACTTGGGCCATGATCCGGAGCTGAGCGCCGATACAGTGCAGAACAATGTTCTCTGCGGCAGTGAACAGGATGCCATGCCGTGGCTTGCTGCCGCTGCGTTGGACGGCGAAGTGCTGGCCATGGAGAACGGTGTGGATACCGTCATCGGCCCCAGCGGCACCCGCCTTTCCGGCGGTCAGGCCCAGCGCTTGGCACTGGCAAGAACGCTGGCCCACCCGCGCCCGGTGCTGATCCTGGACGACCCGTTCTCTGCGCTGGACCGCCATACCGAGGATACCGTGTTTGCCGATTTGCAGAGCGATGCAAAGGATAAGGTGGTCTTCCTCATCTCGCACCGGCTGTACCACTTCCCGCAGATGCAGAAAGTGATCTTTATGGACGGCGGTAAAACCACCGTTGGTACCCATGCCCAGCTGATGGAAACGGTTCCGCTGTACCGCCAGCTGTACGAGAGCCAGACGGTGCAGAAAGAAGGCGATCTGGATGAAGAGTAAAAAGGATAACGGCGTATTTGAAACCATCCGCATGGCCGCCATGTCGCATCATCTGCTCACGGCGGGCACCATCCTGTGCGTGGCGGCATCGGTGGTGGCATCACTGCTGCCGCCGCTGCTGCTGGCCGGTATCATTGACCGGCTCACCGCAGGCATCCCGCTCACCTTTGCAGCAGTGCTGCTTTACTTTGGCAGTCTGGCGCTGGAAGGGGGGCTTTCCTCCGCGCAGGAAAGCCTGCTGGTGCTCTTTGGCCAGAAAATGACCCACGCGCTGCGGTCGGAAATGTCCCGGAAGCTTACCCGGCTGCCCGCAAGCACGCTGGCAGGCCAGAACCCCGGCGAGGTGGCGGCACGCTTTTCCGGCGATGTGGACACGGTGGAAGCGCTGTTCACCTCCGGCATCATCAGCATGGCGGCAGATGCCTGCCGCATCATTTCCATCATGGCGGTCATCGCGGTAAAAAACACCGGCATTGCGCTGGTGCTGCTGCTGGTGCTGCCGCTGTTTGCGGTGTTCACCCGCCATGTGCAAAAGCGGATGCTGGCCGCACAACTGGATAACCGCCGTGCCGTTGCGGCTGTCTCCGGTCAGGTGCCGGAGACGCTGCACAACATCCGCACCATCCGGGCACTGGGGCTGGAAAGCTATAGGGAACGCCGCTATGACCGCTGCATCGGCGAGAGCTACGCCGCTATGGAGCGCACCAATTTTTACGATGCCATCTATTCGCCGGTGGTGCTGGCGCTGAACGCGGTGGTGGCAGGCATTGTGATGCTGCTTTCCGCTTCCGGCAATGCCATGGTGCTTACATTCTTTGGGATGTCGGTGGGCACCTCGGTGGCGATCATCAACTACATTTCCCGCATTTTTGCTCCCATTGAAAGCCTTGGCATGGAGATCCAGACCATCCAGTCGGCCATGGCGGGTGTCAAGCGCATCGATGCCTTTCTCGCTCAGCCGGAGCGCACGATCCCTGCCGAGCGCCGGACCGCTGCGCGCGGGGATGTGGAGCTTGCGCATGTGACCTTCGGCTATGGCGAAAAGCCCGTCCTGAGTGATTTCTCCATGACGGTAAAGCAGGGCGGGCAGGTCACGCTGGTGGGCCGCACCGGTGCGGGCAAGAGCACGGTGTTCAAGCTTCTGCTGGGCCTGTACCAGCCGCAGGCGGGCTCTGTTACCATTGGCGGCGTGGATGTGGCACGCATCACCGACCGCGAGCGCCGCACCTGCATCGGCTGCGTGGAGCAGCATTTCTCCCGTGTGCCGGGCACCGTGCTGGAGCAGATCACGCTGGGCGATCCGCAGATCACTGCAGAGATGGCACGGAATGCGGCAAAGCTTGCAGGCATTGACGAAGCCATTCAGGCCCTGCCGGAAGGCTGCGACACCGTTTGCAGCGATGGCATGTTCTCGCAGGGCGAGTGGCAGCTGCTGTCTATTGCCCGCGCTGCGGCGGCGGACCCGGCTGTGCTTTTGCTGGACGAGGTCACGGCAAATCTGGACGCTGAAACGGAAGCCCGTGTGCTGGAAGCACTGCGCCGCGCCTCTGCAGGCCGCACGGTGCTCTCAGTCTCCCATCGCATTTACGAAAACCTGGGCGGCAGAACGGTGAAGATCGAGCCGCAGAGCATGTGAACCGAAACATTTTTCGCAATGCACGAAAAACGTTTCATCTCTTGACAGAACAGGCGCTGTGCTGTAAAGCAAGGCGCGAAAGCTGGGCAAAGCTCGTCTCGTTCTTTCAGGAATGGTAAGGAAGATCAAAATCTGTTTTTTCATGTCAGACATGAAGATACTTCTTGTTCTTTCGCAGAGAAAGGAATATAATGAGAAAGATAAGATCACCAGCATGCACATGATAAAACTTGGAGTGCGCTCAAGGTCAAGAGGAAGATGATTTCTTTCCCGGCAGGACTGTGCTATACTGACAAAAAGATCTCCGGGTGCAGCGCAAAAGCTGCTGCAGGGAAGCTGAAACTTACAGAAATGAGGAACACACACGGCAATGGCACAGCACGAACGCGGCACGGCATATTATCATCTTCCGGGACTGTTTGAATTTTATGAACTGTACCGTGTGTTTCTGCCGCTGTTCCGTGAACACAGGGAATATTTTTACGACTGGTGCGAGATCGGTTCGGTCTACGGTGCACCGGCCGACTGCATCTGGGGCGGGGGCCGCACTGGCTTTGGCGATGCACAGCCGCACCGGGTGCTTGCACTGATGCAGGAATATGGCATATCGGCCCGGCTCACCTTCAGCAATTCGCTGCTCCGGGAAGAGCACCTTGCAGACCGGAAATGCAATGCCCTCTGTGCGCTGTTTGAAAAAGAAAACCGTGTGCAGAATGGTGTCATCGTCCATTCGGACCTGCTGCTGAACTACCTGAAAAGGCAGTATCCGGGCCTTTATTTCGTGTCCTCCACAACAAAGGTCCTTACAGATTTTCAGCAGCTCCGCAGAGAGACGGAACGGGAAGAGTTCCGCTATGTTGTGCCGGATTTCCGCCTGAACAAGTCGTTTGCAGAGCTGGATACCCTGCCGCAGGATCAGAAGGACAAGGTGGAATTTCTGTGCAACGAATGCTGCTGGTACGGCTGCCGGGACAGAAAGCACTGCTACGAGAATGTCAGCCGCAAAAATCTGGGCGAGGACTGCCCGGACCACCGCTGCACAGCGCCGGGTGCACAGCAGGGCTATCGTTTTTCAAAGGCAATGGAAAACCCCGGCTTCATCGGGGCCGGGGATATCCGCAAAGTTTATCTGCCCGGCGGCTTTTCCAACTTCAAGATCGAGGGGCGGGGACTGGGCAGCGCGTTGATACTGGAATTTCTGCTTTACTACATGACAAAGCCTGAGTATCAGCTGCGCGTCCGGGAAGAAATTTATCTGGACAACATGCTGGATCTGTTCTGATGGCCCTGAGCCGCGTTCATATTTGCTTCCGTGATGTATCCTGCCGCCTTCGGGCGGCTTTTGTTTTAGGATGTACGGATTGACACCCTCAAAAGCATCCTGCAGGGAGGTGCAGCCTGCATTGGGAAATGCAGAACAAAGGGGTTTGGGGTACTCCCCCCAAACAAGCTTTTTGCAACGCAAAAGTCGCCGTTGTATATACGACGGCATTGCGTAAGCTGTGTTCCGTTTACGGCGCGGTCTTTCGTTTTGTTTGCAGATTCAGATGAATTGCAACGATTCTTAACAGGAACCGTATAGTTTTGCCAAGGAAAGTTGGTCGCAAAGAAAAAGACTTTGTGCTATACTGTGTTAAAAATCATTGCAAAGGTGGGAATGTCATGACCCCTGCAAGAAAGCTGTATCTGGATAATATTCGCTGGATGACGGTGGTCTTGGTGGTGATCTACCATGTGGTCTATATGTTCAATGGAGTGCAGCCTTTTGGTGTGATCGGCCCCTTCCGGGAGCATCAGTTACAGGATTGCTTTCAATATCTGGTCTACCCTTGGTTCATGGCATTGCTGTTTGTTGTGTCGGGGATGAGCGCACGGTACTATCTGCAAAGCCATACCACAAAACAATTTGTGAAAGATAAAACCCGCAAGCTGCTGGTTCCGTCTACGATCGGCTTGTTCGTGTTCCAGTGGCTTCTTGGTATCTATAACCTGAAAATTGGCGGCGGACTGAACATTGCGGACCTTCCGATGCCTATAGTATATCTGATCACCGTGCTGTCTGGTGTAGGACCTCTGTGGTACATCCAGATGCTCTGGCTGTTCTCCATGCTTTTGCTTGTGGTTCGGAAAATTGAAAAAGACCGGGTCTGGAACTTCTGTTCCAAAGCACCGGTCTGGAGCATCCTGATGCTGACGATCGTTGTTTATGGCTCGGCACAGGTATTGAACACCCCGGTCGTCACCGTTTATCGGTTCGGTATTTATGGATTCTGCTTCTTTGCAGGCTATTTTCTGCTTTCCCACGAGGAAGTAATGGAACGGCTGTGCAAGTGGTGGTGGATGTTTGACGCAGTCTCGGCTGTGCTTGGCATCTCGTACACCGTGCGCTATTTTGGTGAAAATTACGCCATTGCACCGGTTCTGAACAACATCCATGCCTGCGTTTACTGCTGGTTTGCCATTCTTGGAATCCTTACAACGATGAAAAAATATGCCGATACCTCAACCGCATTCACACGCTGGATGGCGAAGAAGTCATGGGGTTTGTACATTTTTCATTATCTGCCCATTGCTGTGATCTCGTATGAACTGCACGAACATGCCCCCAACACGCCGGAAGTGCTGGTCTATCTTCTGGTGGGCACCGGAGCCTTTGTGGGCGCATTCCTGCTGGATGAACTCATCAGCCGAATCCCGATTCTGCGCTGGTGCGTCCTTGGAATCGTAAAGGAGAAAAAATGTTTAAGGACAATTTAATCTCACTTCGTAAGATCCACGGTTACTCACAGGACGAACTGGCGGAAAAAATCGGCGTGACACGCCAGACCTTATCCAAGTACGAAACAGGTGAATCTCTGCCGGACATTGAACGCTGCAAGCGGCTGGCAGATATTTTCGGTGTTTCTATGGATGACCTCGTGAACTACGAGAAAACCGACCGGGAAAACTTAGGGCTGGAAGTGCCACCCAAAGGAAAACACGTTTTCGGCATGGTAAAAGTGGGAGATAAAGGGCAGATCGTCATCCCTGCAAATGCACGGAAGATATTTGACATACAACCGGGGGATAATCTGCTGATCCTTGGGGACGAGGAACAAGGCATCGCCATCCTCAAGGAAAAAAGTTTTCTGGAACATCTGCGTCTGATGGAACGTATGCGGCACATGGAATCCGGCGAATGATCAAACTCTGCGGAAAACACCCTCCCTGCACCGAATACTGCGAAGCTGAATGAGTATGAGCAAGTATGAACCATTATGGGGCTGGGTCGGAAAGCAGCCTGCAAAGAACTTTACGCTGACCTTTGCGTAGATTCTACTACGGGAGACTATCACGGTTAAACTGAACATAACTGGGGAAATCAGCCTGGGGAAAGCATTGAAGTAATCATGGACGCTGTTGGCCTGCGGTAATGACCAAGTTTCCGTTGTCTTTCAGAAAAAACGCTTGACAACGGAAACTTTTTTGATTATAGTAGAACTAACAAATGTTAGTTAGCAAAGGGCAAGGGAAAATGGAAGATACCAAGCAGCGTATTCTGGAAAAATCTCTGGAACTGTTTTCGGCCAAAGGGTATGATGCGGTCAGCGTGGGGGAAATCGCAAAGGCGGTGGGCATCAAGGCACCCTCGCTTTACAACCATTTCCCCAGCAAGCAGGCGATTTTTGATGCCATCGTGGAATCAACGGCTGCCCACTACGAAAAAGATACGGGCAGGATCGACATTCATGTGCAGAATGTAAAGCAGGACTGCCCTACGTTTTCTCACATCCCGGAGCAGGCTCTTGCGGACAAGGTACGGCAGATCTTTCTGTATTCTTTGCACGATAAGCAGGTCAGTCAGTTCCGCCGGATGATGACGCTGGAGCAGTTCCAATCCCCGGAGCTTGCAGCATTGTTCTCGGAACGCTATGTGGACCGTATGATCTCTTACCATGCAGGAATTTTCCGTTCCCTGATCGCAGGCGGCGAAATTCGGGATGAGGACCCGGATACATTGGCATGGATGTACGTTTCCCCGGTCATCACCCTGCTCAGTGTCTGCGACCGCCAGCCGGAACGAGAAGCCGAAAGCCTTGAAAAGTTGGACGCTCATGTAAAGCTGTTCTTCCGTACCTTTAACATTGAACGAGGTGAAAAATGAAATCATCCGATGAATCAATACGAAGGGTGGTGTGAAATAATGGCTTCCAGCAAAGAATATCTTCATTTTATTTTGGAACAGCTATCAGATTTGGATGATATCTCGTATCGGTCTATGATGGGAGAATATATCCTTTATTATCGCGGTAAAATCGTCGGCGGAATCTATGATGACAGATTGCTTGTAAAGAAAACAAGATCTGCTTTGGAATGTATGCTTGCGGCGGCATCATGGAGCCGGTGGCCGTCTGGGTGCGCAAGGGCGGCGAATGGGCCATCATCCACCGCTGCAAACGCTGCGGAAAGCTCAGCTCCAACCGGGTGGCGGCAGACGACAATCCCATGAAGCTCATGAGCATTGCCATGAAGCCCCTGTGCTCTCCGCCGTTCCCGCTGGATTATCTTGAGGAAATGACCGCCTTGATGGGCGGCGATGGACGGATGCGGTAAGCCGCAGCCAAAAACAAAAAAGTCGCTGTGCCGGAAAAGGCATAAGGATATAGGGGGACGCTTCGATGGAGTATATCCGAATCACAAAAGAAAACATCGACAAGGAACACATCTGTTGTGCCATGTCCGGCAAACAGAGCCTTGCCAAGAAGGAATGGCTTAAGCAGCGATTTGAGGAGGGACTTGTTTTTTACCGCAGTGCGGAGCGCGGCAAATGCTTTATCGAGTACATCCCGGCAGAAAACGCATGGGTGCCCATTGAAGCGGCAGGCTGGCTTTATATCAACTGTCTGTGGGTCTCCGGCTCCTTGAAAGGGCACGGCTGTTCCAGCGAGCTGCTGGAAGAATGCCTTCGGGATGCCAAGGCGCAGGGCAAAAACGGCGTTTGTATTCTGTGTGCAGAGGGGCGCAAACGGGAGTTTCTCGCGGACCCCAAGTTTTTGACCCATAAGGGCTTTAAGGTTTCGGACATCTCCGATTGCGGCATCAACCTCATGTATCTGCCCCTTGCAGAGAATGCCCAGCCGCCAAAATTCAAGGCCTGCGCCAAGCATCCCAAGGTGGAGGAAAACGGCTTTGTCCTCTACTATACCGACCAGTGCCCCTACACCTATTATTGGGTGCCAAAGGTGCAGGAGGCTGCAAGGGAACACGGGATTCCGTTCAAAGCCATCCACATCACCGAGAAAGAGACGGCACAGAATGTGCCCGCACCCGTCACAACATACGCGTTGTTCCGGGATGGGAAGTTTGTGACCCAGAGCATCCAGTCGGACAAGAAATTTTTGAAATTGGCGGCAGAATAATTCAATCAAGCAAAACGCCAGACGCTCAGACGCAGTGCAGCCCATAGAATTGGGGTGCGCTGCGTTTTTTATTTTGGAAGATAAAGAATAGGAGTCCCTGCAATGAAAAAAATAAGGACGGCTTCGATTCTCCTGCTTATGGTTCTGGGAACCGGGCTGGTGCGGATGGCTCCACGGTGAAGGAAAAGCGGTTCCGTTATAGCTGCCATTATAATGTACGGCATCCGGGTCAATGCGATGGACAGTCCGGCTACGGTGTAACAAAACTGGACGCAATCGTAGAGAGTATCGTATGCACCAAGTTTTCGGAGATTTTAGAGTGTTCCAAAAGCAAGCTGCTTCAGGATATGCTTCGCAAGGACATGGAAGTAGCGCAGAAAGAAGTATCACGTGTAAAGAGTGAACTCGACCTCAAGGACGACGAACGGAATGCATGCACTTTTTATATTTGGCATCAAGTTATAGATTGACAAGAGTACGCATACACGATAAACTTTATATAGTATCATGTGGATTAAAAGGAGACTCAACCATGAGTGTCAAGTATACTACCCCTGCCCAGCACAAGAGCAACCTCCGCAATGTGTATGGAACCTTTGCCATTGAGGGCATGACCATCAGCAAAGATACACGCAGCAACCTTGACCGCATTGGCAGCGGTCAGGCCAGCTATCAGCAGGTCGTGAATGAACTGCGCGCAAAGTACGCGAAGAAGGGCTGATTATGTTCTCAAAGTATGATGTCTACACCACAGTGCAGTCCATGTACTGCTACCCGGATACGGATGTTCTGATCAACAAGTTGAACATTCATGATAAAGCCGAACTCAAACAGGCCGAAGAAGAATTTACGGCTGTAAAACAGATGGCTCTGTTACAGGAGCCAATCAAGGGACGTTTTACCAAAACTCACCTATTTCGGATTCACCGCTTCCTTTTTGAGGATGTGTACCCGTTTGCAGGGCACATCCGCAAGGAGCAAATCAGCAAGGGCGACACGATGTTCTACCCGCCAGACCTGATTGACCGAGAATTAGAGCGGGTGTTCAAAACCATTCACTCCAAGAAGCTGCTTGCCGAACAGGATAAAGAAAAGCAGATTCAAAATCTGTCGCAGACGATGGCCGGACTGAACATCATCCATCCATTCCGTGAGGGAAATGGCCGTAGCACCCGTGAATTGATTCGCTGCATGGCGTTGGAATATGGTCTGCATATTAACTGGGGCAACACTGACCGGGGAACTTTGATCAACGCCGCAATCGCCGCCGTAGATGATGATATGGCGTTCTGCGATGTTCTAAAGCAGTGCATTGAATGAAAATCTGAATATCTCTGCGAAAAACGCAACATCTATTTTGATTAAATGGATGTTGCGTTTTTGATTTAGACCTTCAAACAGTTCTTACAATTGACGACAGTTGCAATATCTCTCATTTTCAAATGTGATTTAGCCAGAAGACCGATAATGTTTTTATCATATATCTCAGCCGGTTTCGGAAATGCTTGCCGCCACCTACGGCATCAGCGGAGAGCGTGTCAGCCAGCAGCTTGCGGACATTGCAGGGAAACTGGTGGCAGATTACAACAAAAAATGAGATAGACAACCCCTCTCGGGGAAGTCTATCTCATTTTTTCATTGGGGCTATTTTGCAATAGCCCCTTCATTTTTGCTTGTTTCCGGTGAAAGCTGTGGCGCGGGAACGTTCCATTCAGCGGGCCTTCTTGGGGCCGCTTTCGTCCGGGGTGCTGCCGCTGCCGGAGTTCAGGATCGCCACGAACTGCTGCAGCTGCTTGAGGGAGCTGACACCCAGTTTGTCGTAGATGTTCTTGTTGTGGAAGCGCAGGGTGCTGTCCTTGATGTCCAGCTGCTGCGCGATCTCCCGGGTGCGCAGCCCGGCGGCGTAGCCGTCAAAGATGCGGCGTTCGGTCTTGGTCAGGGTGGGGATGCCCGCCACAAAGGTCTGGAAGGCATCGGGCACCGACTCGTTGCGGCACACGTCCGCCAGCCGGGACAGCTCAGTCTGCATCTGTTGGCGTTCCAGCTGCAGCTCGTCCATCCGCCGCCGGGACTCCCGCCGGTCCTCCTCGAACTGCCGGAATGCCGGCGAGAGGATGTACCGGTGGAAGTTCATGCAGCAGAACACCACGAAAAAGGCGATGAACAAGCCGATGAGCAGCATCTGCAGATTGCCGGAAAAGACCAGTCTCCGGTAGTCTGCCATGGGGATGCACACCGCCAGCCGGTAGGACTGATTCTCGCTCAGGCGGCACAGCTGGGAGATGCCCGCATAGGCGCTGTCGGGGCCGGTCAACTGGGTCAGCCCGCCGCCCATGCTGCGCAGCACCAGCGTGTTCCGGGGAGCATGGTAGTAGCCGCCGGTGGTGCCGCTGCTGAGGGCGGCATCGGCGGCAAGGCCGTCCCCCGCGGGGGCCAGCAGGCAGCTCAGCCGGTCAAAGCCGGTGGGCTGGGCAAAGTTCTGCTTGAAGTAGCTCTCGCTGATCTCAAAGCCGCACAGCCCGTACATCGTGCCGTCCCGCCCCCGCAGGGGCAGCAAAAACAGCTGCACCTCCTCTGAGGTGCCGGGCAGCTCGAACCGCTCGGTCAGCGTATAGGACTGGTACAGCGGGGCGCTGCCGGGGGTCATCCAGCGGTCGTAGTCCGGGAACTGGTCGGTCTGGAACTCCATGCGCCACTTGCGGTGGGGCATCACGCTGTGGTCCTTGCCCACCTCCGCACTGCCCCGGTACAGCAGCAGGGGCACGGTGGGGGTGTCGGCACCGCTTTTCTGCACATACAGCCCGGCGCGGGAATGCTCTGCCCCCTCCATGCGGGTGTTGACAGTGGCATCCAGCAGCACAAAAGCGCCGGAACAGCCGGTCTGGCGCAGACGGCGGCACAGCGGCTCGATCATTTCCTCCTCCAGCGCGTTCAGCACCTCGGGAGAGTCGTTCAGCTGGGCAAAGGACATCTGCCGCAGGGCAAGCTCCTTGTCCACCTCTGCGCTCATGTCCTCGGACAGGTTCACGCCCATGACCGCCAGCTGGTCAAAATAGCGCTCCATATCGTTCTGGAACACCGAAAACTGGATCTGCAGACTGCGGCTGATGTCCTTTTTGGTGTTGTGCAGGCTGGCAAACAGGAACAGCGCCGCACCAAAGGTCAACACCAGCAGCACCACCAGCAGCAGGCAGGCCCACAGCAGCCGGCTGCTCATGGGGCTTTGGCAGATCTTTTCACGGTGCCGGTCAACAAAGTGCATCAAAGTCCCTCCTTTCCAGCTGAGCGGCGGGCTCAGGCATTGTCACACAGCAGCTGCCATGTCTCCTCGGCAAGGGCTTCCAGCGTTTCGCCGTCCGCAAGGCGCTGGGGATAGTCCTTCTGGCGCTGGCGCAGGCTGTCGTACAAGGTTTTGGCCTTGGCGTGGTATCCCACGATGCCCGGTTCGGACAGGGGGGTGTTCTGGATGCGCATTTCGTTGTAAACGTCGTACAGCCGCTGATAGCTCTGCTGCTCGAACGGATAGTCCGCAATGGCGTCAAAGGCGGCGCTGGACACCGGCATATACCCGGTATCGGCGGCAAATTCCAGATTGCGCTGCTGCTCGGTGAGCCAGCGCAGAAACACAGCGGCGGCCTCGGCCTTCTGGTCGGTGGTCTTAAAGGCGCACAGACCCACACCGGCCTGCGGCATCAAAGGCGTGGCGGTACCGGCGGCGTGCGGCAGGGGTGCCAGCAGCAGATCGGTGGGCTCGGTGGTGTTGTCCGGGTAGGTCACGACATCGTTGTAGTAAAGGATGGCTGCAGAGCTGCCAAGACCCGCCAGCGTTTCGCCGGTCATCACCTGCGTGTTGGAGTACAGATCCGAAACCAGAATATCGCCCTGCACCAGTGCCCGGGCAAATTCCATCCACGAAGCGCGGAAGGTCTCGTTGGTCAGATCGTACCAGCTGCCCTTGTACAGCTCTGCGCTGCCCTGTTCCAGCGCGTTCAGCTCCACCAGACGCAGGGGGTAGTCCAGCGCGCAGAAGGGCTTGCCCTGCGACCACTGCCGGTAGGCACCCGCCATTTCAAAAAAGCCGTCCCATGTGGCAAGGGTGGAAAGCTGCGCCCCGGTGTCCGCCGCAAACCGGGCGTACTGGGAGCCGTTCAAAAAGATGAGCTGGGTGGATTTGGACACCGGGAACACCACCTGCTTCCCGTCAATGATGCCGTCCTGCACAAAGCCGGGCACATAGGCCGCCATGTCCTCGGCGGTGAACCAGTCGTTCCAGTCCACAAGGTTCTCAATGCCCAGAGCGCTGGCGTCCGCGGGGTGGGCCGAAAACAGGTCCGGCAGGTCCAGCGCGCCGGGCTTGCCGGCCTTGGCGTCCTGCAGCTGGCCGCCGATGGCGGCGCTGTTGGTCATGTTGGTCACGTTGAGCAGGATGCCCTTCTCTCTGCCCACCGTGTCGTTGAACTCGGTCAGCAGGCGGTTCATGGGCGAGTCGGCCTGTTCGCCGTACACATGCCAGATGCTGAGCATGGTGGGGTCCTTGGGAGAAAGCAGGGTCTTGCTGCCGCCGCAGCCCGCAAGTGCCAGACCGGGGACGAGCGCCGCAAGCTTTAAAAATGTCCTTCGTTCCATTTTTCATGACTCCTTCCGCACATTGCAGCCAGAGGGGGAAACCGGCACAGGCAGGGCTGCAGCTGCCTGTTTTGGTGGGAAAAGCCCCTAAAATCCCCCCAATTTTGGGCTTTTTGGGGGGATTTTTTGAAGGGAAAGCCCCAAAACCCCAAAAATTTTTTTGGAATTGCCCCCCAAAAACGGCTTTTCTGAGGGGGCAATTTTTTCCCGGGTATGGTACAGTACAACCAGAAAAAGTCCTGCGCCGGTGCAGAAAGCCTGTCGCTGTGCACAAAACGTGTCAACAGGCAACTGCGGATTCTATTCATAAGGATAGCATAAGATGGAGCGGACTGCAAGTGCAGAGAATACCAAAACCAGAGCCCCTTAAAAAGCAGAGGGGACCAACAGAAAGGAGCACCCCATGAAAAAGATGAACCGACGCGAATTCCTCACCCTTTCCGGCGCAGCCGTTGTGGCGCTCTCGCTGGCAGGCTGCGGCGGGCCCTCCGCACCTCCCGCACCTCCCGCAGTGCCCACCGGCAAGGAAGCCAAAGTGCTGGAAGCCATCAACAAGTATCGTGAACCACTGCCCCCGCTTACGCTGGATAGCGGTCTGGACCCCGCAATGAAACTTGTGGTGAAGATCGCAAAGGGCGAAATGAAATATGACGAGGATGCCGCGAAAGCGCTTGGTAAGGCAATAGTCGGCTATAATGAAGTTGGCGCCCCGATCGGCATAGTTTTTGATCATGATACAGGCTATATGATGCCGGTATATGCATACTCGGAGGACGTAGAGAAGATGGCACAGAATCTTCTGAATCTGGAGGACGAGAATCTGAAGTCGCCTGCAATCACGCTGGTGAACATTCAGACGTTCGAGTACAACGGCACGACCTTCTGGGTCGCACTGACTGCCAAAAGCAAAAAGTGACCCCTTAACCACAACAATTCCCATTTAACCCCCTGTTTGCCCCGGGCACGGAAGCCTCACAGCGTGCCCGGGGCTTTATAGAAAGGAGCACCCCCATGAAAAAGATGAACCGACGCGAATTCCTCACCCTTACCGGCGCAGCCGTTGTGGCGCTCTCGCTGGCAGGCTGCGGCGGCGGGTCCTCCGCACCCGCAGTGCCCACCGGTAAGGAAGCCGAGCTGCTGGCAGCTATCAACAGGGTCTGGAAGAAAAAGTACGAAGAAAAGGCGGTTGTCCATGAGCAGCTGACCCTCAATCAGGATGCGGTGGATGCCATAAGGTGCTACGGACGTGTTTTTGAAGAGGTCAACGAGACACCGCATAAGCTGACATCCAGTGACTTTGGGATTGTTTTAGGGGAAAGCGGTGGGCTTGCGGAGAAACTGAAAAAGTATGGCGGCGAGGACAGTTTGGCAGGAGCTGCCGGCATCTCCGAACCGTCTACCGAGAAGGTGGTGGCTCTGGAAGATGAGTATTCTTGCGAGGATACTGCCGTTCGGGTTTTTGTAGATAAACTGCTGAACAATTCTAATAGCGCCAAGGCAGAGTTCATCAGCATCTATCTCCCGGTGGTTAAGAATGTGACCTACATGACCGCTGTTGTGTTCCGAAACAACAATCCATAAGATATAACAAGCCCCCTGTTTGCCCCGGGCACGGAAGCCTCACAACGTGCCCGGGGCTTTGTAAGTGAAAGGAGACAGCCATGAAACACAAATGTTTTGCTGCTGTGGTTCTGGCTGCGGCGCTGTTGCTGACCGGCTGCGGCGGCGCAGCTGCTCCCGCTGCCCCCGCAGGCTCCGGTGCAGCTTCCCAAAGCGGCGCAGCCGCAGCGGTGCAGACGGAGCAAAAGGAGCGCATCACCGACCAGTGGAGCCTTGAAAAGACGGTGCGGGGCGAGATGATCGGCGTGATGAAGCTGAGCATCCATGTGCCGCAGCTTGTGTGCGACAGCCCGGACGCCGCCGCTCTCAACGATGAACTTGCCGCTATGTATGCGGCGGAATACAAGGATTATGAAAGCTACCCGGACGCTGAGGTGCCGCAGGGCGAAGAGAGCCCACAGACCGAGATCATCAACTGGGACGCCTACTGGTACGGCGACTGCGTCAGTCTGGTGATACGCCGCCGCGATTACGACGACGCCCCGTGGTATTACAGCGGGTGGTGCTTCGATTTTGCCACTGGCAGGCAGATCACCACAGCCGAGATGCTGCAGCGCATGGGTCTGGACCCGGACGAAGTACAGGCGCAGGTGCAGCGGCAGGCCATGCAGGCCTTTGACCGGGAGATGGCGCAGGGCGCGTATTACGAGGGCCTGCGCAGCGGCGGGAACCTGTCGGAAATGCGGATGGGCACGCTGGAATACAATGCGCTGGAAAACCTGTGTCTGCTTTTGCCGAAGCAGGACCGACTGGTGCTCCGGGGCAAGTACTGCTCCGAGACCGACTGGGGCTGGCAGCAGCTGGATGTGGAGATCCCGCTGACCTCCGCCGCCCCCGCCGACACCCCGGTGCTGACCGACACCTACGACGGTGTGCAGGTGCAGCTGAAGGGAACGCAGGGCACCATCACCCTGAGCCCCGCGCCAAAGACCGACCAATGGGGCGACATTGGCATCCGGGTGGAACAGACGCGCACCTACCCCATCCTTGGCGCTTATAACGAGTATGTGGATGTGTGCATCGGGGAGCAGGAGGACGGCTTCTTCCGCCCGGTGGTCTATCTGCTGACCAAAGACGGCGTGGTGGAGTACGTGGACGTGCTGCGCTGCCTTATGTTCGGAGATGCCATGATTTGTCAGGACCCCATCTACTTTGCCAACAACGGTGTGGCGCTGGAACTCTGCGGCAGCGAGGTGAACCTGCGCCGGAAGGACGGCTCTGTGCTGGAGCTGGCTCCCCTGTCGGCAGAGTGGAGCGCGCAGGAGATTCCCTATTCCGTCACCGGTTCCTACAACTACACCTCTGAAACCGGCTGGAACTGGCTGGATCTGGGCAGCGACGGCAGCGTTCAGCTGGGCGTGCAGGACAACAGCCGCATCTATCGGGGCGATGCCGCGTATCTGGGCGTAGTGCCGGAGGGCATGGTGCTGGGCATCTCTGCCGACGAGGAGCTCGAATTTGTGGCGGCGTTCAAGAACGACCTGTACAACGAGAACCTGAGCGTTACCATGATCGCCGGGCAAAACCCCTTTGCCGAGGGCGAGACCCAGCTGCAAATGACCCGCAGCTACGGCTGAGAACACAGGAGAACGACCATGAAACACAAACGCCTTGCCGCTGCGGTGTTGGCGGCGGCGGTGGTGCTGGCTGGGTGCGGCAGCGCATCGGACGGTGCCGTTCCCGCAGGCTCCGGTGCAGCTGCCCAAAGCGCTGCAGACACGGCGGTGCAGACGGCACAAAATGACCGCATCACCGAGCAGTTCACACTGGAAAAGACCGTCCGGGACGAGTACGGCATCACCCAGAAGCTGAACATCCATGTGCCGCAGCTGGAATGCGACAGCCCGGATGCAGCCTATCTCAACGATGAACTTGCCGCCATGTATGCGGCAGAATATCGGGATTATGAAAGCTACCCGCAGGCTGAGGTGTCGCAGGACGAATGGTGCCCGCAGATCTACATCGATTGGGACGCCTACTGGTACGGCGACTGCGTAAGCCTTGTGGTGTTCCGCTACGACGGCGGTACCGACCCGGGGTATTCCCGGGGCTGGTGCTTCGATTTTGCCACCGGAAAGCAGGTCTCCGTGGCGGAAATGCTGCAGCGCATGGGGCTGGACCCGGATGCCGTGCAGCAGCAGATGCTGCGCGGGGCCATGCAGACCTTTGACCGGCGCATGGCGCAGGGCGGCTACTACGAGGGCCTGCTCAGCGGCGGCAATCTGGCAAGCATGCGGATGAACACGCTGGAAAACAACCAGCTGGATGACCTGTGCCTGCTGCTGCCGGAGCAGGACCGGCTGGTGCTCCGGGGCGGGTGCAGCTCCCCCGCCGGGTCGGGCTGGCGGCAGCTGGATGTGGAGATCCCGCTGCAGGCTGCTGACCCGCAGCCGCAGACGGTGCTGACCGATACCTACGGCAGCGCTTCGGTGCAGCTGGAAGGCACACAGGGCACCATCACCCTCCGCCGCACGCCGGAGACCGCCGCATGGGACGCGGATTACGGCATCCGGCTGGAACAGGACCGCACCTACCCCATCCTTGGTATCTATAATGAGTATATCGACCTGTGCATCGGAGAACTGGGCGCGTCCTTTCACCCGGTGGTCTATCTGCTGACCAAGGACGGCGTGGTGGAGTACGTGGACGTGCTGCACTGCCTCATGTTCGGCAGCGCTCTGGTCTGCCAGGACCCCATCTATATTGCCAACAACGGCGTGGCGCTGGAACGCAGCGGCAGAGAGGTGAACCTGCGCCGGGAGGATGGCTCTGTGCTGGAGCTGGCTCCCCTGACGGCAGAGTGGAACGCGCAGGAGATCCCCTCGGAGGCTGTCGGTGCCTTCAACGACATGTCAGACAACCAGTTTGACTGGATGGACGTGGAAAGCAATGGTTCCGTCCAGATGGGCGTGCAGGACAACAACGTTTTCTATCAGGGCTACGCCGACTATCTGGGCGTGGTGCCGGAGGGCATGGTGCTGGGCGTCTCTACCAGCGAGACGGCAGACGGGATGCCGGGCATCACCTTTGTGGCGGCGGTGAAGTACGACCTGTACAACGAGACCCTGAACCTTACCATGATCGACGGGCAGAACCCCTTTGCCGAGGGAAAGACCCAGCTGCAGCTGATCCGCTGCCCGGATTACTGATTCCGGCACGACCATCCATTGAGAACACAGGAGAACCACCATGAAACACAACGCGTTCCGCTGGATACCGGCAGTTTTGCTGGCGGCGCTGCTGGCAGGCTGCGGGGCAAGGGCAGTGACCTCTGCCCGCCCGGACAGCAGCCGTGAGCTGAAATCGACCCCGCCGGATTCCATGCACGCCACCGCGGCGATCACCGAGCAGTACACCCTTGAAAAGGTGGTGCAGGCAGAGAACGGCGGCACCATCCGGCTGAACATCCATCTGCCCCGGCTGGAAAGCGACAGCGCCGACGCTGCCCGCATCAATGCCGAGATCGCCCGGTACTACGAATACGATGTGCAGGAGTACGCAGACTGCCCGGAGGCAGCCGACCCGGAATCGTGGGACATCTGCATTGAGATGAACTGGAACGCCAGCTGGTACGGCGACTGCGTCAGCCTTGTGGTCAGCAGCTGTTACGGCGGTACCGATGCACCCTTCTATCAGGGCTGGTGCTTCGACTTTGAAAGCGGAAACCAGCTCACCGCCACCCAGCTGCTGGAGCGTATGGGGGCAGACCCCGCCGCGCTGGAAGAGGCGCTTTACCGCGACGTGAAGCGCCGGGATGAGCTGGACCGTCAAGCTGCCATCGAGAGAGGAATGCTGCCCACCGGCAGCCTGAAAGAGGGCAACACTGCATGGTGGGCCACGCTGGATGAATTGCCGTTTTCGTTTGACGAAGCGGGGAACGTTTCTTTTGTGGTCGGCCGGTTCAGCGCGTCCGAGGGAGAGTATGTGAACGATGCCCCGGTCATCCCGCTGGACGCGCAGCCGCTGCCGCAGGACTGGGAGCAGCAGGTGCTGGCCGAGTGGATGGCAGTCACGGCGGTGACGCAGGGTGAAAGCTATGCCCCCGCCGACCGTAACGAAAGCTTTACCCTGCGGCTGGAAAAGGCCGAGATCACCGGCACGGTGACCGTCTCCTTCATCCGGGAAACATACGTCAGCCCGCAGATCCAGTCCGCTGCCGAGACCCGCACCGGAGAACTGAATGCCGGCGCTGTGACCGGCTGGGACGGGGAAAAAAGTCAGGGCTGGAACCTGAAATGTCTCAGCGAGGACAGCAGAAGCAACTGGACCATCTCCATGATGGAGGACGGCTCGCTGCGGATGCAGTCCACCGGCCCCAAAAAGGGCAGTGAGGTCTGGTACGTTTTTCAGCGCACCGAGGCGTGGGACGACATCGGCTACACCGCCATCCCCCGCAGGCTGTGGGGCACTTACCGCGCCGGAGACGAGGCCGCAAAGGGTATCCGCTGGATGACCTTCCTGCCGGACGGCAGCTGCTGCATGAGCGTGGAATGGGACGGGTGGAACGGCACCCTGACCGGCACCGCCGAGGGAACACAGGGCCGCACCGAGGACGGTACCGAGCTGTACTTCACGCTGACCGACCAGAACGGCAGACCCTGCGAGTTCTGGGCTATTCTGCTGAACGATGACGGCAGCCCCAGCGGCTGCAGCCTGAAATACCGCGCCGGAGAAGTGCTGTTTGACCGGGACACGCGTCCCATTTACTGGAAAAACGACTCCCCGGATCTAACCCTTGTACCGTGACCGAAACCGAACGCAATGCGATGACAAAGCGTTGTCGCTTACACAAATAAAACATACAGGAGGAAATTACTATGGGTCTTATCAAAGCAGGTATGGGCGCACTGGGCGGAACCCTTGCAGACCAGTGGAAGGAATTTTTCTACTGCGATTCTCTGGACAAGGATGTGCTGATGGTCAAGGGCCAGAAGCGCACCTCCCGCCGCAGCTCCAACAACGGCGAGGACAACATCATCACCAACGGCAGCGGCATCGCCGTGGCAGACGGACAGTGTATGCTCATTGTGGAGCAGGGCCGCGTGGTGGAGGTGTGCGCCGAGCCGGGCGAGTTCACCTTTGACGCATCCACCGAGCCCAGCGTGTTCACCGGCAACTTCGGCGATAGTCTGGCAGCTACCTTCCAGACCGTAGCCAAGCGCTTTACCTACGGCGGCGACACCGGCAAGGATCAGCGCGTGTACTACATCAACACCAAGGAGCTGGGCGAGATCCTGTACGGCACCGCCACCCCCATTCCGTTCCGTGTGGTAGTCAGCGAGGAGCGGGGCTACAAGCTCTCGGTGAACCTGCGGTGCAACGGCAGCTTTACTTACCGCATCTGCGACCCGCTGCTGTTCTACACCAACGTGTGCAGCAACGTCTCCACCCAGTATGACGCATCCGAGATCGCTCCCCGCCTGAAGAGCGAGTTGCTGAACGCTTTGCAGCCTGCGCTGGCTACTCTTTCTGCCAACAAGGTGCAGTATTACGAGATCCCCGCCCACACGCTGGAGATCTCGGACGCCCTCAACGAGCAGCTGTCGAATGTCTGGCGCAAAAAGCGCGGCATTGAAGTGTTCTCCTTCAACATCAACTCCCTGTCCATCCCGGAGGAGCAGCAGAAGAAGATCACCGAGTGGGAAGAGAACGCCATGACCACCGACCCCACCACCGCCGCTGCCCGTCTGGTGGGCGGTCAGATCGATGCCATGAAGACCGCCGCCGGTAATACCGCCGGTGCCATGACCGGCTTTATGGGCATGGGCATGGCAGCCGGAGCCGGGGGCATGGGCGGCATGAGCGCCCAGAACCTGTTCGCTATGGGCCAGCAGGCCCGCCCGGACAGCGTGGATGCCCCCCAGCAGGTCAGCCGTCCTCAGCCTGCGGCAGCGCCTGCCGGAAGCTGGCAGTGCAGCTGCGGCGCTACCGTTACCGGCAAATTCTGCCCGGAATGCGGCAGCAAAAAGCCGGAGCCGAAGCCCGCTGCGGACAGCTGGACCTGCAGCTGCGGTGCTACCGCCACCGGCAAGTTCTGCCCGGAGTGCGGCAAACCCCGCCCGGCGGCAGCAGAAGGCTGGAAGTGCAGCTGCGGCGCGGTGAACAAAGGCAAGTTCTGCTCCGAGTGCGGCAAACCCAAGCCCGCCGGTACGCCCAAATATAAGTGCGACAAATGCGGCTGGGAGCCGGAAGACCCCGCCCACCCGCCCAAGTTCTGCCCCGAGTGCGGCGACCCCTTTGACGAGAGCGACCAGACCTGACCTGACAAATACAGAGCAATGAAAGGAGCATACCATGATGGGATTCTTTTCCAACCTGTTCGCAAAACAGAACTGTGCCGTCTGCGGTAAGGAGTGCGGCACCCTGCACCGCTCCAAGCTCCGGGACGGACAGTTCCTCTGCGATGACTGCGGCGACCAGTGCTCCAAGTATATCCGGCTCAGCGAGCTGACGCTGGACGAAGCCAAGGAGCACATGGCGTACATGGCCCGGATGAAGCGGGTGTTCGACGAGGTGTTCAACAAGACCGAGTTCCGGGTCAACGCATACCCCTCCACCCCGTCGCAGATGGGGCTGGTGTTCTGCGATGAGCTGGGCATGCTGTACATCGACGACCGCACGGGCGGCCGGGGCAAGATGCCGGAGCTGATCCGCTACGACCAGATCGCCAGCTATGAGGAGTATCTGGACGAGACCCCCGCCAAGGAGCCGGGCCAGAACCCCACCCTCAACGGCGGCGGCCTGAAGCTGAAGCTGGTGCAGCCCCGCAGCATCACCGAGGCCCAGACCCAGCGGGGCATGCGCCCCCACCCCTACATCAAGCAGGAGCTGGTCATCTGCTTCAGCAAGCGGGACCGGCGGGAGATCGGCTATGCCCACATCGCACGGCAGCATCTGGACCACATCTTCGGGGTTCACGACAACGAGACGAGCCTGTTTGGCCGCCGGATGTCCAAGGCAGAAGAGCGGGAGCTGAAGGGCCAGGTGGGCATGATCAGTGCCATGGGTGCCGTGGCATCCGCCGCCATGAAGGGCGGGCAGCTCTCTGAGCAGGAGAAAGCCCGCTTCGTGGAGAACATCAATCTGGCCAACGATGCCCAGACCGGCGGCATGGCATTGTACAGCCGCCGTGCTGACGAAGCTTTTGCAAAGGTGCAGTGACTGAAAAAGGAGGAACGAATATGAAAAAGATCCAGCGCAGAGTTTTCCTCAAGGCCATGGGCCTTGCCACCGCCGCCCTTGGGTTGACTGCCTGCGGCGGCTCCGGCACCTCCAGCACATCCAGCGCTTCCAGTGCCCCGACTTCCGGCAGCAGTGCCCCGGCGGCATCCGCACCGCCGGAGGCAGCCGAGGAAAAGAGCGCCCCTGCGGGCGCGATGGTGGCCCAGCTCCATCCCGGCGAGCTGACCATCGGGGACTACACCTTCAAGGCCGAGTACATTCCCTTTGACGTCCGCCGCGAGGTAGGCGGTGCCCATCACTTGGTCCATGCGGACAGCTACCAGGGCAATTACTTCTTCAGTTTCTACAACGAGGACGACGAAGAGCAGTCTGCCAAGATCTTCGAGTATGCCATCAAGGACGACCGACTGACCCCGGTGGCAGAGTACAACATTGACGGCAGCAACGCCCTCAGCATCGACCGCAATGGCATCCTGTACGCCATGGACCACTTTGATGTCTACTGCTACGATCTGAACAGCAGCGACCCGGAGGAGCCCAGCGACGCACTGGACTACTCGGGCAGCTGCTATTCCTCCAAGGACCGGGATCTGACCGTGATCTACTGGGCCTTCGCACCGGTGCTGGTGCAGGACGGCGAGTACACCGAGCTGACGCTGGAGGGCGATAACGAGATCGGCCCCTTCTGCAGCATGCCCTCCCTGAACCTCAGTCAGGACGAGCTGCTGACGGTGGGCGAGCTGGACTCCAGCGGCGATTACTACCTTGCCGCCTTTGATCTGGACGGCAATGAGCTGGCCCGCAGCACGCAGCCGGTGGGCAGCTTTGACGCCGTGATGATGAAACGCCCCAACGGCTATCTGCTGGACACGGGCTATGTGTGGGAGCTGTACGGGCCGGACGGCACCTTTTTGGAAAAGTCTCTCCCCGTGGGCGAGCACGAGACCCTGTGCCAGCTGTGCGGCGACTTCTGCACCTTTGATGTTTTCCTGCCGCTGGAAGAAAACGCTTTCCTGGCAGTGGGCCACTACGGCAAAGCCACCGAGCCGGACGAACCGGTGGTGTTCCGCATCACCACGGACTTCTGAGCCGACCGCTTCGGCGGGAAGACTGACGCAAAAACAGCGGGGCCGGGGAAGAGCCCCCGGCCCCCTTTGGAACAACAGGAGGAAACGCTATGGCAGGAATGCTGGAATACAAGTGCCCCTGCTGCGATGGCGCCATCCAATTTGACAGCGCCACCCAGAAGATGAAATGCCCCTACTGCGACACCGAGTTTGAGGTGGATACGCTCAAGGGCTACGACGAGGAGCTGAAGGACGAAAAGCCCAGCGAGATGGAGTGGGCGACCCCCGGCGGCAGCTGGGCAGAAGGAGAGACCGCCGGTCTGCATACTTACAGCTGCAAGAGCTGCGGCGGCGAGATCGTGGGCGATGACACCATGGCGGCGTCCGCCTGCCCCTTCTGCGGCAACCCCATCGTCCTCACCGGACAGTTTGCCGGGGCCCTGCGGCCCGACCTCATCATCCCCTTCAAGCTGGACAAAAAGGCCGCCAAGGCAAAACTGCAGGAACATCTCAAGGGCAAGACCCTGCTGCCCCGGGTGTTCCGCAGCCAGAACCACATCGACGAGATCAAGGGTGTGTATGTGCCCTTCTGGCTCTTCGACAGCGATGCCGACGCTCAGCTGCGGTTCACCGCCACCCGGACCCGCTGCTGGTCGGACAGCAAATACGACTATACCGAGACCAATTACTACTCCGTCCGGCGGGATGGTACGCTGGGATTTGACGCAGTGCCGGTGGACGGCTCGTCCAAGATCGAGGACGACCTGATGGAGTCCATCGAGCCTTTTGCCATGCAGGATGCCATCCCCTTCCAGACCGCCTATCTGGCCGGCTATGTGGCGGACAAATACGATGTGAACGCCGAGGACAGCATCGAGCGGGCCAACAAGCGCATCCGCCGCTCCACTGAGGAGACGTTCCAGCAGACCGTTACCGGCTACGATTCGGTCAAGGTGGAAAACAGCAGCATCCAGCTGCACGGCGGCAAGGCAAAGTACGCCCTGTTCCCGGTCTGGCTGCTGAGCACCAGCTGGCGGGGCGAAAACTACCTGTTTGCCATGAATGGTCAGAGCGGCAAATTCGTGGGTGACCTGCCCGTGGACAAGGGCGCTGCCCGCAAGTGGATGCTGGGCCTTACGGCTGCCCTTTCCGCCGCGTCCTACGGCGTGATGTGGCTGCTGTGGCTGGCACGGATCTTGTAAAGGAGGGACGAACGATGAAAAAGACTTCCAACCGACTGCACTCCCTCTTTGCGGCGCTGGCAGCACTGATTCTTGCGGTGGCGCTGGCTGTTCCGGCCTTTGCGGTAGAGGGCGGCTTTGCCGACCTGTACTACCGCATATTCGACGACGCTGAGGTGCTGACCGAGGACGAGGACAACGAGCTGGAGGACGCACTGGAAGAGCTGAGCCTGCGCCAGAGCTTCGATGTGACCATTGCCACCATCGAGTCGATGGAAAGCGTTGGTGCCGACAGCATGGAGCAGTTTGCCGATGATCTGTATGACTACTGCCAGTACGGCTACGGCCCCGATATGGACGGCGTGCTGCTGCTGGTGAGCGTAGGCGACCGCAAATGGCACATCTCCACCTGCGGTTACGGCATCACCGCCTTTACGGATGCCGGCATCCAGTACCTTGGCGAGCAGATGACCCCCTTCATGGCCGATGGAGACTACGCCGGTGCCTTCCGCACCTTTGTCCAATGGTCGGATACTTACATCGACGCTGCCCGGGCGGGCCACCCCTATGACGTGAATAACCTGCCCCGGGAGCCGCTTTCCCCCATGTACCTGGTGCTGGCGCTGGGCATCGGCCTGGTGCTGGCATGGGTCGTCGTCAGCGTAATGAAAAGCCAGCTGCGCAGCGTGGCGTTCCAGGAGAACGCTGCCAGCTATGTGCGGGAGGGCAGCATGAATCTGACCAACAGCCGGGAGCTGTTCCTGTACCGGAATGTGCAACGCACGAAGCATGTAGAGGAAAAGGACTCCGACAGCTCCGGCGGCAGCTCCACCCACACCTCTTCCAGCGGCACCACCCACGGCGGTGGAGGCGGCTCGTTCTGAAAGGAGTATGTTTATGAACCCTTATCTCTCGGAAAAAGCCAGCGGCGAGATCCCCCGTTTCCTCAAATGGCTGCGGAACGCGGGGCTTGCCTTCTGCGTGTTCTGCTCTGTCGGCGGGCTGTATACCCTCTGCCTGGACCTGCAGGTCAAGGACACCTCCCACGTTGTCGGGTATGTGTTCTGGATCGTGGTGGGCGCAGTGCCCCTTGTTCTGTTCGCACGCAACGAAAAACGCCGCTACCATGCAAGAACTATTGCCCGCCGGGTGGAGAGCTACTCCGGGCCGGAGGTGCCCCTGCGGTGGCTGTGCAACAGCGTTGGCATGGACACCAAAGACCTTGCATGGTATTTTGAAAACGGTTATTTTGTAAACCTCAGTCTGGATCTGAACAAAAAGATGATCCGCAAGCGGATAGTGCCCCGCAGCGAGCTGAAACGGGGCTGAGGAAACAGAAAGGAGTATTTTCATGGGACTTTTTGATAAGATGAAGCAGGCCGCTTCCGCCGCCGGTGGAAACCAGACCGTCACCTTTACCTTTCAGGAACTGCCGGAAAGCCTTGCCCAGATGCAGGCGCTGCCGGAAGCAAGCCTTGACACCCCCTTCAAGACTGCGGCCCTCACCGTCTGTGCGCTGTGCGCCTACGGTGCCGACAAGAACATCGGAAAGGAGATGCTCAACTGGCTGCGCGGCCCCCGTCCGCTGAACGGGCAGGATATCTCCTTTTTGAACGACCGCTTCCGGGACGGCAAAAGCTACATCCCCTTCTCCTACTTTGTGGGTGCATCGCCGGAAAACGGCTATACCCCCCGCCAGCCCTTCACCCTGCTGGTGGGCAGCAATCACACCTCCAACGTGGAGGAGGGCTATTGCAAGCTGTTCATCCCCTGCGGCGGTGCCGATGATCCCCGCCCCATCAAGCTGCGCCGCAAGGGCAACGGACAGTGGTTTCTGTGGGAGCAGTACCTGATGACCGGTATCCGCATCCCCACGTCTGCCGACCCGTGGGCGTAAGATGAAAGGCCTGACCATGAAGCTGTTTGCCGCCCTGCTGGCGCTGACCCTGAGCCTTGCGGGCTGCGGGCCGGTGGACGGCGACCCCATCCGCTCCGGCGCGGCAGCCTCGGACAGCGCTTCCCGGCCGGACGCTGTGACCGTGGCGCAGCTGCGGCAGCAGGCCGAACAGAACGGCAGCCTTGCCGCAGTGCTCTATCTGGGCAGCGTCCCGGAGCGCACCGCCGATGTGGACGCTGCGCTGGACAGCCTGCAGGAACAGCCGTGGCAGTTTGTTGCGGACATCCCGGCAGACCACCGGGTCACAGCACCGGGCGGCGGGCGTGAGCTATACTGCATCTTTGCAGTGCGCAGGCAGGATACGCTTTTTGTCTATGAAAAGCAGGACCCCCAGTACCCGCACCAGACGGGCCGGGAGCTTTATTGCAAGCAGGATGGCCAGCCCATTCTGCTGCTGTGCAACGGCACCCCTGACACCCCCGACATCACGGCGGTGGTCTACTGCACCACCGGCCGCGCGCTGGACTGGTCGCCCCGGCTTTCTGCCGGGACCAGCAGCCCGGAGCCGGTGGAGGGCGTAGACGATTTTTCCCAACACCCAACGCCCGGCGCTGCCCTCTGAGGCGCGCCCCGGCAGGGCATGAGAAAGGAGAACCTATGAAAAACCTGAAGCTTCTGGCCGCCCTGCTGGCGCTGGCCATCGGTCTGGCGGGCTGCGGCAAAGGCGGCAACCCGGCCAGTTCTGCATCCAAAAATAAGCTGGACGGTGACGGCATGACCGCACCCAGCACCCAAGAGCAGGATTACGAAGAGCCGGAGGACGTGACCTACATGCGCCTTCTGGCAGGGGAGGACGAATACCGCGCCTGTGTGCTGTATCTGGGCGGCTCCTACGAGGTGACCACCGATGTGCAGAAGGTGCTGGACAGCCAGACCGATCTGCGGGATCTGTGGGGCTTCGTCTACGACATCCCGCAGGATCACTGGGTCGTGGCACCGGATGGCGGGTGCGATTTGTACTGCATCTTCCCGCAGGACTCGGATTCTACCCTCTTCGTCTACGAGGCGACCCTGACAGACGATGCCGAAAAACCGCTCCAGCGCGGTAAACAGCTCTATTACAGTGAGGACGGCCAGCCCATCCTGCTGCTGTGCAACATCAGCGACATCGTGCCCAACACCGAGGTGGAGCTGTACCCTCGCGCCGGCGAAGAGCTGGTATTCAGCCCCTTCCTTTCCGGCGAGAACGGCCATGTGGTGGAAGCCGAGGGCGTGTGCGATTTTACCATCTACCCGGAAGGGGACGACTGGGAGACCGACACCAGCCCGTGGTCGTTGGAAGGCAACTGGCTAGAGACCGCCCGCGACACCGACGAGGGCTATTTTGAGACCGCCCCGGAGGATGCCGACCGGATGTGCTTTTTGCCCACAGACGCCGACACCGAGGGCAGCCAGCTGCCCCTGACCGCCAGCTACATCACCCCTTACCCGGAGCTGAACGTGGAGGAAGCCGACCTGTTCTATCAGGAAGGCACCCCGGAGGTGCCCTTCCAGACCAATCAGGAGTGGTACGCTACCTTTACCGGGGAGGACGGCTCCCGCTACGCTGTCACGCTGGAGGACGAGGACACCCTTGCCCTGAAGTTCTATCTGGACGGCGGGGAGAGCTACCTGAGCCTTGTCAACACTGTCTACTTTGCACGGCAAGAGGCCATGGGCTGACCGGCGCGCACCCCAACACCGGGAGGAATGCACCATGAAACAAACCAAAAAGATCACCATCCTCCACTCCAATGATCTGCACGGAGACTTTCTGGCAGAGCAGGTGGACGAAAAACTGGTGGGCGGCGTTTCCATGCTGTCCGGCTACATCGAAAAGGTGCGGGCAGAACAGCCCAACACCATCTACGTCATTGCAGGTGATATGTTCCGGGGCTCGGTCATTGATTCCGAATACAAGGGGCTTTCCACCATCGAGATCATGAACGCCCTTGCCCCGGACGTGGTTACCATAGGCAACCACGAGGTGGACTACGGCATCGCGCATCTGCTGTTCATCGAAAAATGCGCCCGCTTCCCCATCATCAACGCAAACCTCTACATCAAAAACACCTCCACCCGGCTGTTTACCCCCTACAAGATCCTGCGGATGGACGGCATGAACATCCTGTTCATCGGCATCATCACGCAGGACGTGATCAACCAGACCAAATCCGAATCTCTGGTAGGCTCCTTTGTGGACACCGCCGCAGCAGCCGCCGAGGTGGGCAAGATCTGCAACGCCCACAACAGCATCGATATTGATTTTACCGTGCTGCTGACCCACATCGGCTTTGAGGAGGACCGCCATCTGGCGCGCCAGCTGGACCCGGCGTGGGGAGTGGATCTGATCATCGGCGGGCACAGCCACACCCTGCCGGAGCACGCGGTGGAGGAAAACGGCGTGGTCATTGCGCAGGCGGGCACCGGCACCGACCAGATCGGGCGCTTTGACATCATCGTGGACACGGACAACAACTGCATCGATTCCTACACATGGCGCACCGTGCCCATCTGCGCCGAGACCTGCCCCCGCAACCCCGCCATGGAGCAGGTGCTGCACCGCTTCACCAGTCAGGTGGACGAAAAGTACAGCCACATCGTAGGGCGCTTCCGCCGGGAGCTTACCCACCCGGAGCGCACCCAGGAGACTGAGCTTGGCAACCTGTTTGCGGACATCTTCACCCGCAGCCTTGGCATTGATGTCATGCTCATCGGCTCCGGCAGCATCCGGGCCGAAAAGCTGGGGCCCATTGTCACCTACGGCGACCTCATCGAGGGCTTCCCCTACGATGACGGGGTGTATATGTTCAAGGTGACGGGGCGGCAGCTGCGCCAGATGCTCCACTACATGCTGAGGGAGGAGGCCTACACCGGCCACACCGAGTTCTACCAGCTGCCCTCCACCCTGCGGCTGCGCTACGACCGCGCCAAGGGCGATTTTGATTACTTTACCTACTGCGGCAAGGAGGTGGGCAAGGAGATCAGCGACGATGCCCTGTTCACCGTGGGGCTGCAGAACTACCACTTCAAAAACATCGAGAGCTTTTTCAACATCTCCTACGACACCCTTTGCAAGCTCCAGAAACCCCGCAGCGTGGCAACCTCCTGTCAGGATATCCTGATGGAATACTTCCGGGAGCACGAGATGCTGGATGCCGCCGTGGACGGCAGAATGACCATCCTGCCCCCGGCCGCTCCGGCAGGCTGAACCCCTTTACCGCACAGCAATAACAACACAAAAAACGAAAGGAGCGCCCCATGAAACAGCGATTCTCAAAACGAACGCGCCTTGTCAGCGCCCTGTTGACGCTGGCCATGGTATTCACCTTCCTGCCCTTCAGCGCGTTTGCGGCGAGCACGGCGAGCACAGAAATTGATTTTAGTTCGCCGGATTTTAAGCTTAATTTCCCGGATGAGGAATTTCGGAACTTTCTCAGAGGATATTGTGACACAAACAACGATGGCAAGCTCGATGTGGATATCAAGAGTATGAAGATTCCAAACAGTTATGCAATCAAAAGTCTTAAGGGAATCGAGTTCTTTGAAGATCTCGAAACGCTGGATTGCCAGGGTATTGGCTTGACAACACTTAATGTTACCAAGAATTTCAATCTGAAGGAGCTGAATTGTTCCGACAATCAACTGAAAGATTATCTTTATATTCTTTCAAGCGGACTGAAAAAACTGGATTGCTCCAATAATAAACTGACCTACATGAATCTGGGCATTCTCCTTGGGCTGAATCTTGAGGAGGTGAATTGCTCCAATAACAAAATAACGAATATCGTAATGGATAGCGTGGGGGAACTGGTCAAATTTGATTGTTCCAACAACGATCTGATGACGTTGGATGTCAGCCAATGCTTCAAGCTGAAAGAACTGAATTGCTCTGGAAATCAACTGATGGAGTTGGATGTCGGGAACCAGACGCAGCTGACACAGCTGGATTGTAGCAATAATAAATTGACAGAACTGAACGTGAAACAGAATGGCGGCTTGACATCTCTGATATGCAATGATAATCAACTGAAATCGCTGGACCTGAGCAAAAACAACAGTTTGAGCAATCTGAATTGTGCAAAGAATCGGTTGGCTTGTGTGGACTTTTCCCATATGATCGGAAGCACTATAAATGCTGATGGCAACAGGCGTCCCATTGCTGTCCGTACAGACGGAACGTTTGACTTGACCACACTGCCCGACTTTGACGTGAGCAAGGCAACCTTCTTGAACGGCGGCTCTGTTTCCGGCACGATGCTAAATGTGGATGCGGGCGCAAACGAGGTGAGCTACCAATACAATTGCGGCAATGGAGTAAACCCCACATTCATCTTTGAAACCAGTCTGCCCATCAATGAGGATAATTTCCCCGACGATAGCTTTAGAAATTACATCAAAACCCACAAAGCAGGTGGCAGAGATGTCCTCACGGTGGAAGAACGAAGCAAAGTCGAAACAATCGAAGTCGAAGGAAAGAACATCAGCAGGTTAGAAGGCATTGAGGCGTTCCCCAACCTGAAAGTGTTGAATTGCGGAAACAATTCTATCCAGAAATTGGACCTGAGACAGAATCCAAAGCTGGAAACGTTGAAATGCAATAAGAATCAACTGACCCAGCTGGAACTGAGCAAGAACCCGGCTATCAACTATCTGTATTGTTCCGAGAACCCGTTGGAACAGCTGGATGTGTCGCATCTGGAGTTGGAGTATCTCTATTGCTCGAACAATGATCTGGAGCAACTGGATGTCAAAAATAGTAAGTGGCTGAGAGAACTCGACTGTTCCTGGAATCGGTTGACAGGGCTGGACGTAGATGTGACCCATAAACCCAATCTGATAAGGGTAGAATGCCAAAACAACAAGCTGACATCGCTGATTCTGGGCGAAAATAAAGGGCTGGAGAAACTGAATTGCGCCAACAACAAGCTGACCCAGCTGAATTTGAACAATATGAGTGCCTTAAAGGAACTGAACTGCGCCAACAACCAGTTGACCCAGCTGAATTTGAAGAATATGATTTCCTTGAAGGAGCTGAGGTGCCAAAACAACCAGCTGACCGCGTTGGACGTCAGCAGCAGTCCAGACTTGACTACATTGGTGCTTAAGAATAACCATCTCACCAGCCTGAATTTGGACAACAACCCGAATCTCAATTTCAGTATTACGGATATTTACCATTCCGATTTTAATAATGTTTACACCGTTACCCTGAACCCTGACCGTACGTTTGACCTGAGCTCTCTGCCCGGGAACTTTGATGTAAACCGAGTTATAGGATGGGTGAATGGCGACGCCGACGGAAAGATTCTGACAGTCGATGAAGGCACAAACGTAGTGTACTACGCTTATAAGTGCAGAAGCGGTATGTTGGAAGTAAGTTTCAAACTGGATGTGGCTGGCACCGGCGGTTCCACTGGTGGCGGCTCTACCGGCGGTGGTTCCACCGGCGGCACCGTTCCCCCGGTGACGCCTCCCTCCGGCGGCGGTTCTACTGGTGGCGGCTCTACCGGCGGCGGTGACGGCGGAGCAGGCATCGCGGTGCTGGCTATTGGCGGCGTAGCGGTGGCGGGCCTTGTGGGCTACGGCGTGTACAGCTATGTGTCCGAGCAGCAGCTGAAAGCCCTGCTGCCGGAAGGCGTGGCTGTACCCGAAAACCGCGCCCAGACCGCGCTACTGCTTTGGAACACCGCAGGCCGTCCCGAGCCTGCAGCCCAGCCCGCTTTCCCCGATGTGGCGGACCCGGATACCGCCAAGGCAGCCCAGTGGTGCGTGGAGCAGGGGCTGATGAATCTGAAGTTCCGCGGCCGCTTCGCACCCGATGGCTCCTCCCCCGCCTATAAGACCCTCAATGCCTATCGGCAGCTGGTGGGATAAAACCTCTCAGTCTCGCTTTGCTCGACAGTTGCTCTACAAAGGGGAGCCAGGAACGCAGGCGTGTTCCGAAAAATGACATCAAAACGCAGCCGATACCCTGACTCTCCCATCAGGAGAGAGGGCGCGGCATAAAAAATAAGCATCCGCAGTGCACTGCGGATGCTTTTGTTGTGCGGCGGGGCACGCCGCCAAAAACAAAAAATCCGAACCCTTCTCTTTCGAGAAAAGGCTTGGATCTTCCTTGTCTGGTGCGGGTAGTGATACAAAAGAAAAGCAGCAGCGTTAAAATTACGCTGCTGCTAAAAGTGGACCTAGAGGGATTCGAACCCTTGACCTCTCGGATGCGAACCGAACGCTCTCCCAACTGAGCTATAGGCCCATGTAATGACCCTGTAAGTGTAACTCTGTTCGGGAAATTTGTCAAGTATTTTGGGCAGGGCCCAAAAGCATCGCTCAGCGGTTGCCTAGCTGCCAGAAAGCAACAGCGCTGGCAGCGGCAACGTTCAGGGAATCCACGCCGTGGGACATAGGGATTTTTACGGTGTAGTCACAGGCGGCAATGGTGCTGTGGGCAAGGCCGTCACCCTCTGTGCCCAGCACGATGGCGAGCTTCGGCTCGGCGGAAAGAGCGCTGTCGTCAATGCTTACGGAGCGGTCGCTCAGGGCCATGGCAGCGGTCTTGAAGCCCAGAGCGTGCAGCTGTGCCATGCCATGTTCCGGCCAGTCGGCGGGAGTGGTGCCGATCTGCGCCCAGGGCACCTGGAACACGGTGCCCATGCTCACACGCACGGCACGGCGGCACAGCGGGTCGCAGCAGGAAGGAGTAACGAGCACGGCATCCATGTTCAGTGCAGCGGCGCTGCGGAAGATCGCTCCCACATTGGTGGAGTCCACAATGCCCTCCAGAACGGCCACCCGGCGGGCATTGCGGCAGACCTCTTCCACGCTGCGCGGCAGCGGGCGGCGGAAGGCGCACAGCACGCCGCGGGTCAGCTCGAAGCCTGTCAGGCTGGCAAGGGTCTCGCGGTCGGCTGTGTACACCGGGGCATCACCGCACCGGGTCAGGATATCGGCAGCCGGGCCGGTAATCTGTTTGCGCTCCATGAGCAGGGAGAGCGGTGTGTATCCGGCATCCAGCGCGCGGGCGATCACCTTGGGGCTTTCGGCAATAAAGATGCCTTTTTCCGGTTCCAGACGATTGCGCAGCTGCGCCTGCGTCAGGCGGGCATAGACAGCCAGCTCCGGTGCGGAAAGGTCTGTGATCTCGACAATATTCGGCATAAGGAAGTTCTCCTTTGGAAAAGCTTTTTTCTTATTCTAACACAACCTGTGAGGGAATGCAAAGTGCGGGCTGTATTTTTGGCGCTGGCAGAGCGCAAGGATACACATGCCGGATATGTAAAACTGATATGGACCAAGCTGTAAAAATATATTATAATAGGGTACGAAAAGAGGGGAAAAGGTAATATGAAAACAAAACATCATGGGCAGATGTCAGAGTCCTTCCTGACGGCGGTGTTCCTTTCGCTTTCGGGCGGGCTGCAGGATGCCTATACGTATCTGTTTCGCGGTAAGGTGTTTGCAAATGCACAGACCGGCAACATCGTGCTGCTGAGTTCCAACATCATGGATGGTCAGTGGGATCGGGTGCTGCACTATCTGGTTCCTCTGTGTGCTTTTGCGCTGGGCGTACTGGTGGCAGAAAAGATGCGGGAGAGCTTTTGCAACATGCAGCGGCTTCACTGGCGGCAGCTGGTGGTGCTGGGCGAAGTGCTTCTGCTGTTCATTGTGGGCTTTCTGCCACAGGAGCAAAACCTGCTGGCAAACGCCATCGTTTCCTTCTCCTGCGCAATGCAGGTGCAGGCGTTCCGCAAGGTGAACGGCTATGCATTTGCCAGCACCATGTGCATTGGTGACCTGCGCAGCGGTGTGGAAGCATTCTGCATCTGGAGCAAGACCCATGAACCGAAAGTTAAGGACCGGATGATGCGTTATTTTGGCATCATTCTGTTGTTCGCGGTGGGTGCCGGTATTGGAAGCATGGGCGCAGCGCGGCTGGCAGGAAAGACCATCTGGATCTCCTGCGGGCTGCTGCTGGTAAGCTTTGCGCTCATGTTCATTCGGGAAGAAATCGAAGAAAACCCTGCGATCGAAAAGGATCTGGCTGAGATCCGGCAGGAGACACGGGAGATCGACCGGACTCTCAAGCAGGAACTGAAGGAAGAGCGCGAGGAACTGCATGAGGAATTACACGAGAAATTGAGATAAAGCACCGGACATCAAAAAAGGAGCCGCTGCGTGATGCAGCGACTCCTTTTGCTTGTCGAGAAAGGAAATTACTCAGAACGCAGGGCGGTGACGGGGTTGCACTTGGCTGCGCTGCGGGCGGGAATCAGACCGCCAAGGATCGTGAGCAGGGTAGCCAGAACGATCAGGACCAGTGCAGCCTTGGGCGGCAGCACAGCGGTGACGCTGGTGGTTCCTGCAATGGAGTGGATGAGCATGTTGCCAGGGATCAGCAGCAGCAGGCACAGGCCCACGCCGATCACGCCGGAGCACATTCCGATAATGAAGGTCTCGGCATTGAACACCTCGGAGACATTGTGCTTGGATGCACCGATGGCACGCAGAATACCGATCTCCTTGCGGCGTTCCAGCACGCTGATATAGGTGATGACACCGATCATGATGGAAGAAACCGCCAGCGAGATGGCAACAAAGGCCACCAGCACATTGCTGACCATATCCACGATCTTGGTCACGGCGCTCATCAGGGTGCCGACCGTATCCGAGAATACGATCACCTTGTCCTCTTCGCCCTGCGCACGCATGGCGGCGTTGTAGGCGTTCAGGCTGTCCACGATACGATTCTTGGCCTCAAAGCTCTTGGGGTAGATCCAGATGCTGCCGGGCTTTGCATAATCCGAATAGCCCAGTGCACCAAGAACACTGCTGTAGGAGGTGGTGCTGGACTGCAGGTTCATCTTGACCAGATCCACAAGGTCGTCGGTGCTCATGTTCACCTGCACGGCACTCTGGAACACGGTGGGGTCGATCTTCAGGGCATCTTCCACCTGACTGCTGAGCTGAGCGATGTTGTTCTGGATGGCGGACTGGATCTGCTGGCTGAACTGAGTGGTCAGCTGGGTCATCAGCTGCTGCATCACGGTGCTCATCTGGGTCTGAATGGCAGCGGTGAGTTTGGTCTGCAGAGCTTCGCCCAGCTTCTGGCTCAGCTGTTCCGAGTAGCTTTGCAGATAGCTCGTCATGATGCCCTGCAGGTTCTGCTGCAGCGAAGCGGTGAACTGCTCCTGCAGGCCGGTGGTGTCCAGCAGGTCGCCCATGGATTCGGACAGAAGCTGTTTGAACTGGTCGCTCTCCATATAGGAAGAGAAACCAATCTTATCCAGATTCAAGATGCCGTTGCTGATGATATAGCGCTTATAGCCATTCATGATCTTCTTCATCAGGCTCTGCAGCGCATCCTCCGAGACGGACAGGTCCATATCGGCAAACAGCTGGCTCAAATCCAGCGCGTCCATGTCCGGCAGCTCCACATCGCTCATGTCGATGTCGCTCAGGTCCAGATCGCTCAGATCCAGCTGGAATGCGGACGGATCAAGGATGGAGGAAAAGTCAAAGCTGCCATCCTGCAGATCAAATGCACCGCTCAGGTCGAACTGCAGCTTGCTTGCATCGAACTGGAAGGCATCCTTCAGCATATCGGTATCCACCGAGAACAGGGAAGAAATGTCAAGATCGGTTTCGCGCTGGTCGGCATCAAAGCGCTCGCCGGTCAGCACGTTCACTTCCGGGTCGGCAAGCTGCTGCTTTACCACTTCACTTTCGGCTGCATGGTCGATGGCGTAGTAGGTGAGTGCATGGGTATAGGCAACGCCTATGGGCAGAATGGTGGAGCTGGCATCTGCGCGGGGCTGCACCACGCCCACGATGGTCAGATCCGGACTGTTTTCCACAAGCTGCTCCACATACGCTTCATCGTCGGAGCGGTTGCGCCAGATCTGGCGTTCTTCGTCATAAACGTAATAGTCCGAGCTGGTAACGATCTTATATTTCAGGCCCACAAAGGTATCGTAGGGGTAGGTGCCGTAGCCGGTGGGAGCCTGTGTGTTCTTGTTTTTTGCGTACTCCTGCAGAAAACGCATCATCACGCTGTCGTCCTCAATGCCCAGAATATAAAGAGCGTAATCGCTGATGCTACCATCCGAATTCAGCACAAGAACGGCCTCGTTGTAGCTTTCCGGCCAGCGGCCTGCCTTGACATCGTACTGATCTTCGTACAGCGAAGGCTCTTCGGCCATCTCGGTAAACACGCTCTGATTGGTCATGGAAGAGACGATGCCGGCGGCAGAGGTGGTGTTGTTCAGCACAGAAAGGCTGCTGTCCGGGAAGATCTGGCGCACGGTGCCGTCCTTGTTCTGGCGGTAGATCAGCGGTGCGATGCCGTAGGAATACTCGATGGAAGCAGCATCCTCCGAGATGGTGCATTCGTCGCTGTCCAGATATTTTTTCAGGGAGGCAAGGTCATTGACGGAGGAATTATCCTCGGTCAGCTGGCTCAGCAGTTCGCGCACTGTGACCATGCCCTCCGGGGTGGAAGAAGCGCTGGTGGCGCCCACATTGGTGTTGTTGGCAACGGCGCTGGTGTAGCTTCCCGGGTCCAGCAGGGCGGCAAGGTCTACGCCGGTGGTCGAGATCTGCAGCGGATATTCCGAAAGGGTGGAGCGTTCCATCTCCTGGATATAATTGCTCACACCGGCCGAGAGCGAAAGGATGAGCGCAATGCCGATGATGCCGATGGAACCCGCAAATGCGGTGAGCAGGGTGCGGGTCTTTTTGGTGAGCAGATTGTTGAAGCTCAGCGCGAGAGCGGTGAGCGGCGACATGGAAGAATGGCCCAGATTTTTGTGCACCGGCGGCACCTGAGCGGAATCATCCGGCGCAAACGGTGCGGTGTCCGATTGGATCACGCCGTCCCGCAGGCGGACGATGCGGGTAGCATACTGCTCTGCAAGCTCCGGGTTATGGGTGACCATGACCACAAGGCGGTCTTTGGCCACCTCCTTCAGCAGCTCCATCACCTGAATGCTGGTGTCGCTGTCCAGTGCGCCGGTCGGCTCGTCGGCCAGCAGGATGTCGGGGTTGTTGACCAGTGCGCGGGCAATGGCCACACGCTGCATCTGGCCGCCGGACATTTCGCTGGGGTGCTTGTGCAGCTGGTCGCCCAGACCTACCTGCTCCAGCGCCTTGGTGGCCCGGTTGCGGCGCTCGGCACCGGAAATGCCGGAGATGGTCAGCGCCAGCTCCACATTGGAAAGCACTGTCTGGTGCGGGATGAGGTTATAGCTCTGGAACACAAAGCCAATGGTGTGGTTGCGGTAAGAGTCCCAGTCGCGGTCGGTATATTTCTTGGTGGAGATGCCGTTGATGATCAGATCACCGCTGTCGTAGCGGTCCAGACCGCCAATGACGTTCAGCAGGGTGGTCTTACCGGAACCGCTGGGGCCGAGAATGGCGACGAATTCGTTGTCCCGCAGGTTCAGGCTGACATCATCCAGTGCTTTCTGCACCAGATCGCCGGTTTTGTATTCTTTCTTGATGTGGTTGAGTTGGAGCATGTGTGAGCCTTTCCGGCGCATCCTCGCAGGAACGCTGCCGCTGTACATTATAATAAACTGCCCGGATACAGGACCCGCAGCAAGGCGTTATACACTTCTATTCTACCGAAACAATATGAAAAAACTGTGTATATTTCAACATAAATTTTGACCGGACCGGTATTTTTGGCTTTTGAGGCAGAAAAACAGGAAAATAAAGGAAAAATTGACGTGGAGGTTGAATTTGCGTCGCCGTCGTGCTATTTTAATAGCGGAAGATCCTGATAAAACAGAAAAGCATCGCTAAAGCAGAATTACACTGCCAATACGACGCAAAAAATCTGCGATGAACCGCAAGCACAAAATAAAATGTGTCGCGGCGCAGAAAAACACGACAAAAAAATGCAACGAATGTGATTTTGATGTTTTTAGACGCTTTTTCAGGATTGAACCAGCCCTCTCTGCTCTTTAAAATAAGATAAGAAAAACAAGGAATGCCTTGAAAACGTCGCAGGACCTTGTAGCAAGGGAGGAAAAATTATGGAACGTACATTTTCACCTATGATCCGTCAGTTTTCGGCAATCGACGGGTTGCAGAAAGCATATACGCTGGTATACTCAATGGATACAGGCAACGAAAACGGCTGCTGCCTGACGCTTTGCCGTACCGGGAACCGGCAGTACATGCAAAGCTGCTACATTGCAGCTGCGCCAGAGTTCTGCTACCGGATCCTGCGCTATCTGTGTGAGAATGGCGTCCAGCCGGAGATCTGGCAGGATGTGGTAGAAGAACTGACCGATACAGAACAGCTCAGGCAGAAAGGCGGCGCGTTGCGTGGAGAGTGAGCACACAGCAAAAACGCTGCAGATCGCCCTTGGAAGCTACGACCGCAAGGAGCTGCGGGTAGAAAAGAACTACCTGCAGGAGCAAAGCCCTGCGTTGGAGTGCACCTGCTTCCAGAACGGCGGCCGTCTGCTGGAACAGCTGCGTCAGGGCCGTCAGTTTGATGTTGTGATCCTCTGCAGCCAGCTGGAAGATATGAGCGGGCTGGAGTTTTTAATGAATATCCGCAGCATGGATCCCAAACCGAATGTTGTTCTGTTTGATGAGGGCAGGCGGCAGAATACGAGTGCCATTTGTCTGGAATCGGGCGATGGATTCTGCTATGTGGGCCATGCCGAACTGAAGAACCTGCTGTGGGAGCTGTACCGCCTGCCGGGACGGCAGAGCCAGCGCATGGAACGCAAGTGTCAGGAACTGTACGAGGGCTGGGGCATCCAGCTGCCGGACGTGAACTGCAACTATCTTTCCTGTGCGGTGGGCGTGGTGTACGGCACCAGCCAGAAGCTGGCCATCCGCAAGGAGATCCTGCAGGCGGTGAGCGAGCAGTACGATGTGTCGGTCTCTGCTGTGGACAGCGGCATCCGGCGTATGATCGACCAGCTGGAAGCAAAGCCCTCGGCCAAGTGGCTGCGCTTCAAGGACGAAAGCGGATTTGCGGACGAGAAACCTACCACTGGTAAACTGATCTACACTGTCAAGAATTATCTTCAGCGTCAGAAGGACGACTGAGCATAAAACACAGGAGGCGCAAGGGTATGGAGCAGATGCGGCAGAACGAGGCGGGTGCACTGACCGCGCAGGCGATCCCGCAGAAGGATGTGGAACAGGCATGCTTCCATGCACTGGGCCTGATCGGACGCAATTGCGAATATCTGGACCAGCACCTTGCGCATGTGGGTGCCGACCAGCAGACCCGGCAGGCGGTGAACGATATCAGCGCTGCGTCGGCAAGGCTGGACCGCACTGTGAACGAAGTGATGTCGCTGCTGGATTTTCTGCGCACCGAGGAAGACCCGCGGCTCTATCCGCTGGACCTGTGCCAGCTGCTGCAGCAGGTCGCCGCACAGGCCGATATGGTGCAGGCACAGCTTGGGGTGGAACTGACGCTGGACTATGGCGGCTGGACAGCCTGCCGGGTCATGGCGGACCGCAATGATGCAGAACTGCTGTGCCTGCATCTGCTTTCGAATGCCTTGCGGGCCTGCAGTGCGGGCGGCAAAGTGCGGCTGATGCTGCGCCGCAGCGAAAGCTTCTGGCAGTTGACGGTGATGGATAATGGCTGCGGCCTGCCGGAAGCAGGCGAGGATGCATGGCTGGAGAACCGGCGCTGCTTTCTGGGCGGCGCAAAGCTGGGCCTGCTGCTCTGCCGCGAGTGCTGCCGCCGTATGGGCTGGGGCCTGCGGGTGGAGCGCGCACCGGAAAAGGGCACACAGGCAGTGGTGACCATTCCGCTGTGCACCGACCGCATAACGGAGCCGACGGTAGAGCTGCATACGGGCGGCGATACGGCACAGGCACAGCAGCATCAGTACCAGCTGCGCAATATGCTGGTGCGGGAGCTGCGTACCATGCCGGAGCGCGGCGACCCGGACGAGCTGTGATGCATGCTGCATGATTGCATTATAATAATGAAAAAGGACTGCTGCGGGGGAGATGCTCCTGTGCGGCAGTCCTTTTTTGTTGGCAAAGGTTAAAAACCTTTGCCAAGACACCGGCGCAGCCGCATAAAAAGCGACAAGTTCACAAAATGTTTAACTTTTTGAGCGGAAAATACTATTTTTTCTGTGTAAAATAAAGAACGCTGATTGATTGTGCCGCAAAATTGGATTATAATACATTTGTATGCGAATTGACAAAATGATTCGTTAACAAACTAATTTTTGGCAAAGAAATTGATTTTGCCGTCCACCGGGGGCTTTGCCTCCGGCATTTGTCCTTAGGAGGAAAAACAACGTGAGAGTAGGTCTTGACATCGGCAGTACCACCATCAAGTGTGTGGTGCTGGATGAACATGATGCGCTGCTGTATTCTACATACGAACGGCATTACAGCCATATTCTGGAAAAGGCGCAGGAGCTGCTGCGCCGCATCGATGCCGAGCAGCTGCACGGTCAGAAGGCGCTGCTGAGCATTTCCGGTTCGGCGGGCATGGGTCTGGCCGACAGCTGCGGCGTGCCCTTTGTGCAGGAGGTGTTCTCCACCCGCGTGGCGGTCAAGCGCTTTGTGCCTGCCACCGACTGCGTGATCGAGCTGGGCGGTGAGGATGCCAAGATCCTGTTTCTGACCAACGGTACCGAGGTGCGCATGAACGGCAGCTGTGCCGGCGGCACCGGTGCCTTTATCGACCAGATGGCCACCCTGCTGAAAATGGGTGCCGACGAGATGAACAAGGCAGCAGAGAACGCACAGCGCACCTACACCATTGCGTCCCGCTGCGGCGTGTTTGCCAAGAGCGACGTGCAGCCCCTGATCAATCAGGGTGCCCGCACCGAGGACATTGCTGCCAGCATTTATAAGGCTGTGGTCAACCAGACCATTGCAGGCCTTGCACAGGGCCGTCCCATCAAGGGCAATATCCTGTATCTGGGCGGCCCGCTCACCTTCAGCAGCGTGCTGCGCAAGAGCTTTGACGAAGCGCTGAACGTGACCGGCATCTGCCCGGAGAACAGCCTGCTGTATGTGGCACTGGGCGCTGCCCTCTATGCCGACAAGGCTTTTGTTCTGTCTGAGGTGGCCGATGCGCTGGATCAGTATGCTGCCACTGCCACCTACGCCAGCGAGCCACCGCTGTTCGCCAGCAAGGAGGAGTATGAGGCGTTCCACGCCCGCCACATGTCCCACAGTGTGCCGCGTGTGCCGTTCAGCGCGCAGTGCGGGCCGGTGCATATCGGCATCGACTCCGGCTCCACCACCGTCAAGCTGGTGGTGGTGGACGAGAAGAGCCAGATCCTTTACACCAACTATCAACCGAACCTCGGCAACCCGCTGCCCCTCATCCGGGAACAGCTGCTCAAAATTTACAAGGAGCACCCGGGCCTGCAGGTGGTCAGCGTGACCACCACCGGCTACGGCGAAGAGCTGGTGAAGAACGCATTCCGCTGCGATTACGGTCTGGTGGAAACGGTGGCGCACTTTACCGCTGCAAAATACTTTATGCCGGATGTGGATTTCATCATCGACATCGGCGGTCAGGATATGAAGTGCTTCAAGATCGAAGATGGTGCCATCAGCAACATCTTCCTGAACGAAGCATGTTCCTCCGGCTGCGGCAGCTTTCTGCAGACCTTTGCACAGGCACTGGGCTATGACGTGAAGAAATTTGCAAGCTTGGGCCTGTTCGCAGACCGTCCGGTGGATCTGGGCAGCCGCTGCACCGTGTTCATGAACAGCTCGGTCAAGCAGGCCCAGAAGGACGGTGCAAGCATCGAGAACATCTCGGCTGGTCTGTCCATCAGCGTGGTCAAGAACGCACTGTACAAGGTCATCCGCGCATCCAGCCCGGAAGAGCTGGGCCGCAAGATCGTGGTGCAGGGCGGTACCTTTTATAATGAAGCCGTGCTGCGCGCCTTTGAAAAGGAGATGGGCGTGGAGGTCATCCGCCCGGACATTGCCGGCTTGATGGGCGCTTACGGTGCGGCTCTGTTCGGCCTGCGCCAGAGCCAGAAGGCCCACAAGACTGCTTCTGCCATGATGAACGAGCAGGAGCTGGAAGCCTTTGCGCAGAAGGTGGTCAGCGTCAAGTGCGGCGGCTGCGGCAACCACTGCCAGCTCACCGTCAACACCTTTGCGGATGGCCGCAAGTACATCTCCGGCAACCGCTGCGACAAGCCCGTGACCGGCAAGAGTGCCGACGACAGCCTGAACCTCTACGCCTACAAGCAGCAGCTGCTGGCCGAGTATAAGCCGGTGGCCGGCAAGCGCGGCTCCATCGGCATCCCGCTGTGTCTGGGCTTCTACGAGCTGCTGCCCTTCTGGTGGGCCTTCTGGACAAAGCTTGGCTTTGCCGTGCACACCAGCCCGGTGTCCAGCCGCGGCCTGTACCTCGCCGGTCAGGCTACTATCCCCAGCGATACCGCCTGCTTCCCGGCAAAGCTGAGCCACGGCCACATCAAGGCCCTGAGCCAGATGCAGCTGGACGCTATTTTCTACCCCTGCCTGACCTACAATGTGGACGAGGGCCTGGGCGACAACCACTATAACTGCCCGGTGGTGGCCTACTACCCCGAGGTTCTGGCAGGCAACTGCCCGGAGCTGGAGGGCACCAAGTTCATCTATGACTATGTGGGCATCCACCGCCCTAAGGACTTTGTGCACAAGATGGCAAAGAACATCCTGCCCAAGTACTTCGGCGGCATCTCGGAAAAAGAGGTGCAGGCCGCAGCGGATGCCGCCTATGCGGAATACGAGTCCCACATGGCAAAGATCCGCGTGAAGGGCAGCGAGATCATCGATGAAGCCCGCCGTCAGGGCAAGCGCATCATCGTGCTGGCAGGCCGCCCCTACCATGTGGACCCCGAGGTGAACCACGGCATCGACCGCCTCATCACCCGCCACGGTGCTGCCGTTGTTACCGAGGACAGCATTTCCAACCGGGTGCAGAAGTTCCCTACCAGTGTGCTGAACCAGTGGACCTACCACAGCCGCCTGTATGCCGCCGCCAAGTACTGCACCACCCAGAAGGATATGGATCTGGTGCAGCTGGTGTCCTTCGGCTGCGGCGTGGATGCCATCACCACCGACGAGACCCGCGAAATTCTGCAGGAGGGCGGCAAGCTCTACACCCAGCTCAAGATCGACGAGATCACCAATCTGGGTGCCGTGAATATCCGCCTGCGCAGTCTGTTTGCTGCTCTGGACGAGCGGGACGAGGTGGCCGCAGAAAAGGCAGAATAAAATAGAGATAGAGCAAAAAGCTTTTTAAGAAAGCAACATAGGAGGAACCTATGGAATACAATTATCCCAAATTTACCCCGGAGATGAAGAAGACCCATACCATCCTCATCCCCAACATGGCCATTACCCAGTTCCGCCTGCTGGAGTACGCCCTGCGTTACGACGGCTACAAGTGCGAGATCCTGGGCAACTGCGGCAGTGCCGTGGCACAGCTGGGCCTGAAATACGTCCACAACGACACCTGCTACCCGGCTCTGCTGGTCATCGGTCAGTTTCTGGATGCGCTGAACAGCGGCAAGTATGATCTGGATCACACCGCCCTGCTCATCACCCAGACCGGTGGTGGCTGCCGTGCCTCCAACTACATTCATCTGCTGCGCAAGGCACTGGTCAAGGCGGGCTATCCGCAGATCCCGGTGGCCAGCCTGAACTTCTCGGGTCTGGAAAAGGACAGCGGCTTCCAGATGACCCTGCCGCTGGCCCGCCGTGCGCTGGCCTGCATCTTCTACGGCGATATGCTGTGCGCTTTGCGCAATCAGGTGGCACCTTACGAGAACGAGAAGGGGGCTGCCGATAAGATGGTAGACCTGTGGGTGGAACGCTTGGGCCGCGTGCTGCTGGCAGGCAAGGGCTACACCTCCAAGGAGATGAAGCACACCTTCCCCCTCATCGCAAAGGACTTTGCTGCCATCCCCGTTACCCGGGTGCCCAAGGTCAAGGTGGGCGTGGTTGGCGAAATTTACGTCAAGTACAGCCCGCTGGGCAACAACGACCTGCAGAAGTTCCTCGAAAGTCAGGACTGTGAGGTGAACTTCCCGGGCCTGATGGGCTTTGTGCAGTACTGTGCCTTCAACATGGGCGAGGACCACGTCCTGTACGGCGGCAAGCTGGCGGTGAAGATCGGCATTGACCAGTTCCTGAACTGGCTGGACAGCATCGAGCGCGCCATGCTCAAGGCTGAGGCCGACGCAGGCTTCTACGCCCCCGGCCCTTTCAAGGAGCTGGTGGAAAAGCCCAAGGGCATCATTTCGCTGGGTGCCAAGATGGGCGAGGGCTGGCTGCTGACTGCCGAGATGATCGAGCTGGTGCAGGGCGGCTACGGCAACATCGTGTGTGCCCAGCCCTTCGGCTGCCTGCCCAACCACATCGTGGGCAAGGGCATGGTGAACAAGATCCGCGCCCTGTACCCCAGTGCCAACATTACCCCCATCGATTACGACCCCAGCGCCACCAAGGTCAATCAGGAAAACCGCATCAAGCTGATGCTGGCAGTGGCCAAAGAGCGCCTGAATGCCCCGGTGGAGGCAAAGCCTCTGACGGCAGAGGAAATCGCAGGCGGCGCACCCAAAGTCGGCGCAGCGGTCTGATGTTCTAAAGCGGAAAATACCGAAATGCAAAAAGCCCGTCCGGGCGTAAAACTCGGACGGGCTTTCATCATGCCTTGAGAAAAAACAACGCGGGAGAGATCACTTCTGATTCTTCATGTAGATGTGGTGGGGCAGACCGGCAATGTACAGCGGGGTCAGCTCGGCCTGGATCAGCGGGCGGGCATAAGCCAGGAACTCATCGGTCATCTGGGTGTGGTTGGCGTTCATCCAGCTCAGCGGCACCTTCTTTTCGAGGTTTGCAACTTCGCTGATGGGGTGCAGCTCGGTGGTGCACTGGTACGGGCTGTTGGAGATGCGCTTCAGGGCCACCATCTGGCCGGTAACGCCCTCAAAGGCCGCCTTGGCGGCAGCACCGCCCACCTGATAGGCTTCGGTGATGTCGGTGCGGCTGGTCAGATGGCCTGCGCAGCGCTGCAGGGTGGAAAGCTCGATGCAGCGGGTCTTGGTGTCCAGATTGCGGGCCACCACATTTGCCAGATACCGTGCGGTACCGGTCAGGGCCTTGTGGCCGAAAGCGTCCACTGCGTGCACATCGTCGGCCAGCTCACAGACGTAGCGGCCATCTTCCAGCTTTACGCCTTCGGAAACGGCGATCACGATGCTGGGCTTCTTCTCCTGCATCACGCGCACCTTTTCAATGAAGTGTTCCACATTGAAGGGCACTTCGGGCAGGCAGATCATATCCACACCCTCGCAGTCGTCACTCTTTGCCAGAGCGGCGGCAGCGGTCAGCCAGCCGGCGTTGCGGCCCATGATCTCCACCACGGTGACGTACTTGGTGCCGTACACGGTGGCATCGCGGATGATCTCCTTCATCACCACGCCGATGTACTTGGCAGCAGAGCCGTAGCCGGGGGTGTGGTCGGTGACCATCAGGTCGTTGTCGATGGTCTTGGGCACACCCATAAAGCGGATGTCGCTCTGGATGCGTTCGCCGTACTCAGCCAGCTTGCCGATGGTGTCCATGGAGTCGTTGCCGCCGATGTAGAAGAAGTAGCCGATGTTCAGCTTTTCCAGAATGGCGAACAGCTTTTTGTAAACGGTCTCGTCCTCATGCCAGTCCGGCAGCTTGTAGCGGCAGCTGCCGAGGAAGCTGGACGGGGTGCGCTTGAGCAGCTCGATGTCCAGATCGTCCGTCAGCACGGTGGAAAGATCCACCACCCGCTCCTCCAGCAAACCGGCAACGCCATTGCACATACCGTAGACGATGTCTGCGCCGCGGTTCTTGCAGCTTTCAAATACGCCTGCAAGGCTTGCATTGATGACGGAAGTAGGACCGCCAGACTGACCAACGATTGCATTTTTACCCATGATGATTTCTCCTTTTTTGTTTTTCTGTTTCGGCAATATAATATTACGTGCAGGATGCACGAAAACAGACGCGGGAAAAGGGGTTACAGACGGATATGGCGCGGGGTGCCGTTGACATAGACGGGGGTTACCTCGTCCAGGATCAGCGGGCGGGCGTACTCCTCAAAGGCAGCAGTCACCTGCATCCCGTCGGGGCTGATCCAATCCAGCGGCACCTTCTTTTCAAGGTTTGCCACCTGCTGCACATCCACCGACTCGGTGATGCACTGGTAGGGATAAGCGGAAATGCGCTTGAGCGCGATCATGCGGCCGGTCTCGCCCGCAAAGGCGGCGGCTGCTGCGGCACCGCCCACAGCGTAGGCTTCGTTCACATCCGTGCGGCTGGCCAGATGGCTGGCGCAGCGCTGCAGGGTGGAAAACTCGATGGCACGGCTCTTGCAGTTCAGCTTGTCGTGAATGAGGTCGGAGAGATAACGGCTGGTGCCGCTGAGCACGGCCTTGTGGCCAAAGGCATCCAGCTGGCCTGCGGTGGACACCAGATCGCATAGATAGGTGCCGTCGGCGGTCTTTACGCCCTCGCTGGCCGCAATGATCACATTGGACTTGCGGCGCTGCAGCTCGTCCACCTTGGCAAGGAACTTGTCCTGATCGAAGGGCACCTCCGGCAGCAGGATCAGATCCGGGCCTTCGCAGTCGTCGCCGCCCGCAAGGCAGGCCGCACCGGCAAGCCAGCCCGCATGTCGGCCCATGATCTCGGCCACGGTCACGCTGCGGATGTCATACACGGAGGAATCCCGGATGACTTCCTTTAAAATAGTGGCAATGTACTTGGCGGCAGAGCCGTAGCCGGGGGTGTGGTCGGTCAGGCACAGGTCGTTGTCGATGGTTTTGGGCACACCGATGAACCGCACGCTGCTGCCCACGCGCTCACCGTAGCGGGAAAGCTTTGCGATGGTATCCATGGAGTCGTTACCGCCAATGTAGAACACCGCGCAGATGTCGTACTTGTCAAACAGGGTGAACAGTTTGATGAAGGGTGTGGAGTCCACATCCGGGTCCGGCAGCTTGTAACGGCAGCTGCCAAGGTAGCTGGAAGGCGTGCGCTTGAGCAGTTCAATGCTCATGCGGTCGTCCAGCAGGACGTTCAGCTCCAGCATTTCTTCCTTGAGCAGACCTTCGATGCCGTATTTCATACCGTACACCTTGTCTGCACCCAGGCTGCAGGCGGCTTTGTACACGCCTGCCAGACTGGAGTTGATCACGGCGGTAGGGCCGCCGCTCTGACCAATGATCACATTCTTGGCCATGAGTACCTCCTTTTGCAAATTTCATTCTTATCATTTGTACATCGCTGCAGGTTCCGGCTTCCGCGCCGCCAGAGTGGGGTTTGGTCTAAAGGCCCTGCACTGCCCGCAGACCGTGCGGCAAACAAACCGGATGCTGCAAGTGATACAAAAAAGTTTGCGGCATGTGCACACCCTTTTGTAAAATGTGCAAAATTACCACATCCTTATTGTACCTGTTTTGCCTGTTGTATGCAAGACCTAATTGGTTGCACAGGCAAAAAAATTATGATAAAATAAAAAACGCACAGCCCCGGGCGGATAAAACCCCCTTCTGTGCGGGAAAAATGGAGAAAGCTGGAAAAACCATGGGCATTTCACATGAGTATCATTCTGCGCCGCGCCGTGCCCGGCGCGGTGCAGTCAGCGGCAAGCTGCGCTTTCTGGGCGCAGTGGTCGCCATTTTGCTGGTATCCTACGCCATCACGGCCATTCTGGAAAAGGGCGCAGAGGGCGCGGACGATACCCCGTCCACCAACGCCAGCGGCATTGCCGAGAACATTCTGGCACCGCTGCCCATGCAGGGCGAAGCGGATAGCAGCAGTGCTGCACAGGATGGCAGCATCGGTGAGCAGGCCGTCACACTGGAGAACTTTGGCCCTGCAAAGCAGAGCGCTGGGGCCTACACCGTCAAAGCCTATGATGCCAGCGTCATCCGCCAGCCCAGCTGCGGGCAGGTGGACCTGAGCTACTTCGCGGACGCAGCCTTTCTGGGTGACAGTCTGACGGTGGGCTTCTCGGATTACCAGATCAATCTGGACGGGGCACTCATCTGCGGCTATACCGGCGTTGGCCCGGATGCCATTGTGAACCGCAGCGCAGTCAAAAGCCCCACCCGCGGGCAGGAGGTAGCGCTGGATGTGCTGGCCGCTGCCCGGCCCAAGAAGCTGTATATCCTGCTGGGCACTAACACCCTCACCACGCTGGGCGCTTCGGATCGCTTCCTTGCCTACTATGGCCAGATGCTGGATATGCTGCGCGAGGCTTTGGGCGAGGACTGCGTGATCTACGTGCAGTCTATCCCGCCGGTGCGACCCTCGGCAGCTGCTGAAAAGCCCGGCCTTGCATCGGATGTGCTGCGCGGTGTGAACGAGCAGCTGGCTCAGCTGGCCGCCAGCAAGGGATGCGTTTACCTTGACCTGTGGGAGACCCTTGCCGACGGCGAGGGCAACCTGAAGGAGATGCTTGCAGCGCCGGATGGCGTGCATCTCTCTGCAGGCAACGGCTACGGCGCGTGGGTCACCTACCTGCGCAACCACGCCAAGTACAGCGCGGATAATTCCTGGACGATGGGCAGCATTTACAGTGCACAGTAAAACGGAGTGAAAAATAAAGAGCCGTTGCACAAAATGGATGTGCAATGGCTCTTTTGTGTATGATGCAGTTTCCCACAGCGACCCTACGGTGAAAAAGTGTTTCAGAAAAGCCCGCAGGCTTTTCTGAAACACAAATATAAAATGAATTTTCCGCTGAAAATGCCCAGAGCGAACGCGGAGGGCATTCCGATCATAAAATTACTCCTGCTGTTCCAACTCCAGCAAATATTGCTTCATCTCCACGCCATAGGCGTAGCCGGTGAGCCTGCCGGTGCTGCCCACCACCCGGTGGCAGGGCTGAAGGATGGCGATGGGGTTGCAGTGGCAGGCACCGCCCACGGCACGGCTGGCCTTGGGTTTGCCAACAGCGGCGGCCAGCTGGCCGTAGGTGCGGGTCTCACCGTAGGGGATCTTGTTCATCTCGGCCCAGACGGCCTTCTGGAAGGGGGTGCCCTTGGGGGCTAGCGGCAGATCGAATTCCCTGCGCGCCCCGGCAAAATATTCGTTCAGCTGCTCCTCGGCTTCCTGTAAAAGCGGTGTCTCGCACACCTTGCGGGGCAGCGGTTCCAGTTCCGGTACGCCGTCCGGGCAGAGGGTCAGCCCGCAGATGGCATCGTTTTCCTCTTCCAGCCGGAAGGTTCCCAGAATGCTGTTCACATACCAGACGTTCAAAAGTTGCGCTTCCTTTCCTGTGAGTTTGTGTTATACTGAAGCTATCTTAACACAAATGTACATCCGGCGAAAGGGGCGTTTTTTGTTATGGTACAGGCATTGGAAGAGATCATTGCCAAAAGCAGCAGCATCGTGTTCTTTGGCGGGGCGGGCGTTTCCACCGAGAGCGGCATCCCGGACTTCCGCAGTGTGGACGGACTTTATCATCAGAAGTACGCCTACCCGCCGGAAACCATCCTGAGTCACACCTTCTGGGAGGAGAACCCGGAGGAGTTTTACCGTTTTTACCGCGATAAGCTCATCGTGAAGGGGGCAAAGCCCAACGCGGCCCACCTGCGGCTGGCAAAGCTGGAACGGGAGGGCAGGCTGAAAGCGGTCGTCACCCAGAACATCGACGGCCTGCATCAGGCGGCGGGCAGCCGCACGGTGTACGAGCTGCACGGCAGCACCCTGCGCAACTACTGCACCCGCTGCGGTAAGTTCTACGATGTGGATTTCATTGCCAACAGCACCGGTGTGCCCCGCTGCACCGAGTGCGGCGGCATCGTCAAGCCGGATGTGGTGCTGTATGAAGAAGGGCTGGACGAGGAGGTGCTGTCCGGCGCGGTGAACGCCATCCGCCATGCGGATACCCTGATTATCGGCGGCACAAGCCTTGTGGTGTACCCGGCGGCAGGACTGATCCGGTACTTCCGGGGCGGCCATCTGGTGGTTATCAATATGCAGCCCACCGGGGCAGATGCGGAAGCCGACCTGTGCATTGCAAAGCCCATTGGTCAGGTGCTGAGCGAGGATGTAACGCTGGATCTGTAAAACAAAAAGAGCGGCCCTGTTTCGCGCCGATTCTCGCCCCCGGTCCGGTATGCTGGATGCATACTGAAAAAGAATGGGGGAAACCAAATGATCCAGGTTTGTGACCCGCCGCGCACGCGGCAGGTAAGGCGGCTTTCGGCGGAGGAATTCTGCCAGCTGGCGCAGAGCGAAGTGAGCAGTGTGTACCGTCCGCGCAGCGAGGTGCTGCGGATGCTGACGGTAGGCGAGGTGTGGGGCGTGTACAGTACACGCGGTGTGCCGGGAGCCGGGTGCATCCTGCTGCCCATGGATGCCGATGTGGCAGCGGCGGCTGCGCTGCGCCGCTTTCTGGGCTGGAACCGCACGTCAGGCGGATATTTTTTGACCCCGACAGCCGGGCCGGACGGCCATGCCGCCGAGACCCTTGCACCGCTGCTGGCTGCGGCTGCTGCCCGGCAGGAGTTTCTTGCCCGGCAGCGGGCACGGTGGGCCGTGGTGGAATGTGCGGCAGAAGAGCTGATCCCGCTGTATCTGCGTCAGGGATTTGCTTTGCGGGCTATCCGCCCGCTGGACAGTCTGGCACCGTGTTTCCTGCTGCAGGCCGGGTGCCTTGCGCAGAATGTGCCGCCGGTATGGCTCCCGCTGGCCGACCGGGTGCACATTGCCATCCTGCTAGCTCGAGGCTATGCCGCGCTGGAAAGCCGCGAAAGCCCGCAGGGCACCGTGCTGGCACTGTATCCCATATGATGTGAAAGTGAGGAAGTTGAAATGAAAGCAGTTGTTCTGGAAGATTATGCCATACAGCAGGGAGATCTGGACTGGTCGGGTGTGAAGGCGCTTGTGCCGGACATCACCCGCTATGGGCGCACCGCGCAGGAAGAGGTGGTGCCGCGCATCGAGGATGCGGAGATCGTGTTCCTGAATAAGTGCCGCATCGACGAAGCCGTTCTGGCCCAGTGCCCGAAGCTCAGGTGGGTGGGCATCATTGCCACCGGAACGGATAACCTTGATCTGAAGGCCTGCCGCCGCCATGGCGTGCCGGTAGCCAACGTGCCGGGCTATTCTACTTACAGTGTGGCACAGATGACCTTCAGCCTGCTGCTGGCCATCTGCCAGTGCGCCGACCGTTACCATCGCCTTGTGCAGGACGGCCATTGGCGCACCGAGGAGCCTGCGGCCTACGGTCTGCTGCCGCAGGTGGAACTGCTGGGCAAGACCTTTGGCATCTATGGCTACGGCAGCATTGGCCGGCAGACCGCCCGCATTGCCAAGGCCTTTGGCATGGAGGTGTTGGTGTGCACCCGCACCGTTCGGCCGGAGTACGAAGCCGACGGTGTGGAGTTCGTGGATCTTGACACCCTGCTTGCCCGCAGCGATGTGCTCAGCCTGCACTGCCCGGCAACACCTGCAACACGGGGGCTGATCAACGCGGCCACCCTTGCCAAGGCAAAGCCCGGCATGATCTTGCTGAACACCGCCCGCGGTGCACTGGTGGACGAGCAGGCCGTGGCCGATGCGCTGAAAAACGGGAAGCTTGGCTTTTACGGTGCCGATGCCTTTGGCACTGAACCGCTGCCGCAGGCAAGCCCTTTGCGCGGCCTGCCGAATGCCCTGCTGACACCGCACATCGCGTGGGCCACCAACGAAGCCCTGCAGCGGCTGATGGATATTACTGCCAACAACCTGCGCACATGGCTGGATGGCACGGGAGAGAATATTGTGAACGCATAAAAAAAACGGGAACGCCGCATGGACGTTCCCGTTTTTTTTAGTTCAGGATACCGCTTGCCTTGATGGACTGCACCGCCTCGGCAATGCGCTCCGGCGGCAGGGTGAGGGCAAAGCGCACGTAGCCTTCGCCCAGCGGGCCAAAGCTGGAACCCGGCGTGCACAGCACACCGCTCTTTTCCACAAGGTCAAGACAGAAGTCCATGCTCTTTGCGTACTTTGCCGGGATGGGTGCCCACACGAACATGCTGCCGTGACTGTCCGGCACATTCCAGCCAATGGAACGCAGGCCGCCGCACAGAGCGTCGCGGCGCTGCTGGTACAGGCCGCACTGCGTTTTTACCATGTCCAGCGGGCCGGTCAGGGCGGCGATGGCGGCTTTCTGCACCGGCAGGAACATGCCGAAATCGATCTGGCCGCGCAGCTTTTTAAAGGCGGCTACCACGTCCCTCCGGCCCACAAGAAAGCTGATGCGGGCACCGGTGACGTTGAAGCTTTTGGACAGGCTGAAGAACTCCACGCCCACATCCATGGCACCCGGCGTATTGAAGAAGCTGTTGCCCACGGCCCCGTCAAAGATAATGTCGCTGTAGGCGTTATCATGGATGATGAGAATGTCATACTTTTTGGCAAAGGCCACCAGTTCGGCGTACAGCGCCGGGGAGCCGACGCTGCCCACCGGGTTTGCGGGCAGGGAGACGATCATATACTTTGCCTTGCGGGCCACATCCTCCGGGATGTCCTTCACATAAGGCAGGAAGCCGTGCTCCTTGGTCAGCGGGTAATACCACGGCTTTGCGCCGCCCAGCAGACTGCCCGCGATGAACACCGGGTAGCAGGGAGTGGGCAGCAGCACGGTGTCGCCCTCGTCGCACAGCACCATGCCGATGTGGCCCACGCCCTCCTGACTGCCCGCACAGCTGGCCACCTGATCCGGCGTGATCTCTACGCCGAAGCGGCGCTTGTAGTAGCCGCACACGGCATCCAGCAGCTCAGGCAGGTCGCGCAGGCTGTACTTCCAGTTCTGCGGGTCGGCAGCGGCATCCATCATGGCCTTGCGGATGTGCTCGGCAGGCGCGAAGTCCGGCGTGCCGACGCTCAGATTATAAATGGTACGGCCCTGTGCTTCCAGAGCTACCTTGCGTTCGTTCAGTGCGGCGAAGATCTCGTCGCCGAACAAGTCCAGTCGTTTGGAAAATTCCATGATACAATACCCCTCAAATCCTCTTGTTTTCAACATGAACCATTTTAATAATAGAGCTATTTTAGCACGTTTTGCCTGCCTGCGCAACGAAAAGGGCAGATGGGGGAGAAAGTTTCAACTTTCGGTGATGGGAAGCGAAGGATGTTTCACGGGAAGAAAACCCTCTCAGTCACGGCTGACGCCGTGCCAGCTCTCCCGAAGGGCGAGCTTTATGAGTGCAAACCATCAGATGCAAAAGAGCTCCCCCTTTCAGGGGGAGCTGGCGAGCGAAGCGAGACTGAGAGGGTTTATCAATCGATCGTCGTTTTTGTCCGTCCCACGCCGATGACGGCGGTGCTGATCTTTTTCCAGCTGTTGCAGCCGCACACACCGTCCACACGCAGGCTCGTGCGCCGCTGGAAGCCTTTCAGCGCTTCCTCCGTCCGGGCACCAAAGATGCCGTCGATGCGGCTCCCGGTCTGGTAGCCCAGCGTGGAAAGCGCGTCCTGCAGAATCATCACATAGCAGCCGCGGCTTCCCCGCCTCAGGGTAGGATACCCGGCGGTGGTGCCGCTGCAGGCGGGCGTGCCGTAGCGGCGGTCCATGTGCACCCATGTGGGGGTCTGGCTCAGCGGCTCCACATAGCCCCATGCCCCGGTGCCCCGGGCTGCGTTGTAGATGGCCGTGCGGGCGGTCTGGGTCAGGCTTTGGCCCACGTCAAAGGATACGCCCGCGTAGTGCTGGCTGCGGGTGCCGTGGCCGCCCTCCCAGATGCGGCGGAAGGCATACCCCACCGGGATGCCCTTGCCGTACTTGCGGCGGGTCAGGTTCCACGCTTCCATGGCCGCAATGGTGGTCCACAGGGTGGGGCTGGCGGATTTGCCACGGAATTCCCGCACCCGCAGGGTGGTGCCGGTGCTGTAGGGCATGGGGTCGTTCTCGTTCAGGTTTGCATAGGTGTATACCTTGTTCTCGTAGGCATCGTAGATCAGAAGTCGTGCCATCGCTCATTCCTCCTTGCTGCAGTGTGGGCAGCTCTGGGCCTGCAGCGCGGCCCATGTTCCGCGGTCCACGGTGCCGGTCACCAGCAGCCCGGCCCGCTGCTGTGCCAGCCGGACGGCGGCAGTCTCTTCCGGGCCGAAGCGGCGGTTCTCGGTCACATAGCCCTCGGTGCAGTACAGGCAGGAACGCCCGTTCAGCCATGTCTCCACCTGCGCCACGTCCGGCCCCACGCTGCCCGCGCCGATGGCCCGGCCCGGGTAGACCGGGCCATGCCCGATGCTGCGGTCGGGGTTGGGCATTTCGGCGGCGAGCTGCAGGCTCAGCGCTTCCACAGCTGTCCATGTGTCGGCATCCGCAATGCCGGTCTCCGGCAGGCCCAGCAACTCCTGTGCGCTGCGGGTGGCGGCGGCAGTCTCGTCGGTGTACTGGTCGGAGAGGGGCGGGTTCTCCACACTGGTAAAGTAGTAGGCAATGCGCTGCAAAAGCAGGCTGTAGTAGAGCACTGCACTGCCGGAAGACCCCACTGTGAGCGGGGTACCGGGGTAGGGCAGGCGTTTCAGGGTGACCACCGGCCCGGATGTCCGCAGAGTGGACGCCTTGTCGTACAGGCTGTTCCATGTGGTACGTCCCACGATGCCATCTACAGTCAGCCCCGCAAAGCGCTGGTAGGCCCGCACGGCAGCTTCGGTGGAAGCACCGAACTGTCCGTCGATGCCAATGGCCGGGATGCTGCTCTCGTAGGCGCTCATGAGGTAGAGGTAGAACTGCAGCTCCCGCACCGCTGTGCCGGAAGAGCCTTTGCGCAGCACGCCCGGGTACTCGCCGGGGCGCAGGCTGGACGACAGCAGCTTGTTGGCGATGTCGTTGTACACCTCGTATAGCTTGTTCCATGTCGTGCGGCCCACCACACCGTCGCTGGTCAGGCCAAAGTAGGTCTGGAACCGCTTGACTGCCGCTGTGGTGGCACTGCCGAACTTGCCGTCCACCGTGATGTTGTTCAGGTTCGAGTACACCGTGCGCGCGATCTTGAGCCAGAACTGCACCAGCCGCACATTCTGTCCGCTTGCACCCTCCCGCAGGGCGGTGCCGGGGTAGGCATTGGGGGTGCCGTTGTCGGACTGAATGCTGCGGAACTGGTCGTACAGCTCGGTCCATGTGTCACGGCCCACCACGCCGTCCACGGTCAGGCCGTATTTGCGCTGGAAGGCCCGCACCGTGTTGGCCGTTCCAGTGCCGTAAACGCCGTCCACTGTTAACGATGGGATGGAAGACTCATACTGTGCCAGCGTATTCAGCCAGAACTGCAGCTGTTCCACGGCGCTGCCGGTGGAGCCGGTGCGCAGTACGGTGCCGCCCCATGTGCCGTCCGAGAGAGTGCCGCTGGACACCTCGCCCTCGCTGGTCAGCTCCGCAAGATCCTTGACCGACACATAGATATAGCTGATCTTGTACCATGCCTGTCGTCCGACTACGCCGTCGGCGGTCAGGTTGAACTGCTTCTGGAACGCCCTGACCGTGGCGGCCATCTTGGCCCCGAACACGCCGTCTACAGTCAGCAGGCCGAGAAAGGGATAGTCCTTGGTGATGCGGTTCAGCTGGCGTTGCAGAGTGAACACCGCTGTGCCGCTGTCGCCCTGCCGGATGGGCGAACCGGGGTAGCTCTGGGGGATGGACTGGATGTTCGAGGTGCGGATGATCTCGATGTCGTTGCCGTAGTAATACTTCAGGATCTGCAAGGCGTTACGGCCCTGATTGGCCAGCGTCACGGTGCCCCACTGCTTGAGACCCGGGCAGGTGACCGATTTACCGTCGCAGTATTCAGAGTAGTAGGGGTTTACGGTGCCGGTCTTGCGGATATAGGTGTTGAAGATGTCGTCGGTGATGCGCACCATCACATCGAACACGGTGCGTCCGTGAACGTAATACTGGTCGTAGCTGGTGGAGTTGGTAATGTTGAAGGTGTAGCCCTTGCTGGGGTACCACTCGGTGTAGATGCGGTTGAGTGCCAGCGAGATCTGGCAGTGGATGTTGGCCCGCAGGGCCTGCTCCGGCCAGGTAGGGTAGACTTCGCTGGATGCAACATTGGCGATATAATCCCGGAAGGAGACAGTCACATTGCGGGCGGATGCCGCAGGCTTGCCCAGATGCACCGTGATGTTTTTGGGAATGATGACTCTGTCCAGCACCCGGGGCACGCAGTTCTCCATGGGGTCCGGGCCGCTGCCGCCATCGCCGGTGAACAGTGAATGCTCCGGGATGACTATGGGCGGGTTTACCACGTCGCGATCCTCTTCGGTCTCAGGGATCATCTCCGGCTGGGCCAGTGTGACCTGCCCGGCAAAGATCTGCACACCCTGAATGCGCACGGTGCGGAAGCCTGCCTTTGCGGCAGTCAGGTCCACAACGGCATAGGGTCGGATGGTGTTGTCCTCCTGCAGGGACAGCGCACAGGAGGGGGCTTCAATGGAAAGGTCGGCAGCGGTGCCGGTCTCGTCGGTGATACGCTGAGCGGTAAAGCCGTTGCCGGACACGGTGACGAGAACACCCTCGATGGGCGAGGACTGACGGGCACCGAAAGCCTGAATGCGTAGAATGCCGGTGTTTTTCATAGGCGGATGCTCCTTTGCTGTAAAAGTGGTATCGCTTCTCTCACAGCGTATTCCGTCCGGCACCCGGGCGTGCATGGCAATGCACACCGCAAATAAAAAAGCCGCCCGAAGGCGGCAGGGGAGAAAGGTTTATTTGGCGCTGTCCTTGGCAAGGGCGGCGTCGATATTTTTTTGCAGAGCGGCAAGGTTTTCTTCCTTGTCGATGCCGCCAAGCAGGGGCTGCCCCACAACGTTGCCGTCCCGGTCAAAAACGTAAGTGGTGGGGAAGGCCATGATGTTCAGTGCAAACTTGCCGGCCTCACTGCCGGAGGCAAAGTAGATGTTGCGGTAGCTTGCGCCCGTTGTCTCCAGCAGTTTTTTGGCGGCATCAATGCCCTGCTGGTTGCCGTCCAGCGTCTCGGTGTTGATGCCGATGACCTCACCGCCCTGTGCCTTGACCTTCTCGTTCAGGGCGTTCAGGTCGTCCAACTCCTCCACGCAGGGCTTGCAGCCGTTGAACCAGAAATTCACCACCGTAAAGGCGTTGCCCGCAAACAGGCTGTTGTCCACCGGGTTGCCCTCTAAATCGCTGCCCTCAAACTTGGGGAAGGCGGTGCCCTGTGCGGCGGCACTGGAAGCGGCATCCTCTGCGGGGGCAAGAGCGGCGATCTGCTCCTCGATGGCACGAATCTTTTCGGCATCTGCGGTCAGGGTCTTGTACTCCTCGTCCGAGAACTGATCTTTGGCCTTTTCCACAGCGCTGAGCAGAAAATCGCCGTAGTTGGCGCTGATCGTGGTTTCAGTCACGTTTTTGTCCATGGATGAGAACACTTTCTCCCACAGAGCATCGTTTGCAGAAAGGATCTCGTTTTCCTCGGCCAGCAGCTGCTCCTCGGTTTTGCTTTCTGCTGCCGCAGAGGAAGCGGCAGAAGAGGATGCAGAAGATGCAGAAGATGCGCCCTGCCCGCAGGCGGCAAGGCTGAAAGCCAGCACAAGGCTGAGAAAAAGTGCGGCGATACGATGGATCTTCATGGTTTTACTCCTTTGTTGTTTCGGTATTTGATTGGTCCCCCAGCCCGAACTTGTACTGAATGGCGTCCGTGGGGCAGGCTTTCATGCACATCCCGCAGCGGATGCATTCGGCGTGGTTGGGGGTCTTGGTAATGTCTACGTCCATCTTGCAAGCCTTTGCACAGGCTCCGCAGGAGACGCATTTGTGGGTGTCTACGCGCATCTGGAACAGCGAGACCTTGTTCAGCAGCGCATAGAACGCGCCCAGCGGGCACAGCCACTTGCAGAAGGGGCGGTAGAACACCACGCTGCCCACGATGACCGCCAGCAGGATGCAGGCCTTCCATGTGAACAGCTTGCCCAGCGCAGCGCGGATGCCCGCATTGGTCAGGGAGAGGGGAATGGCACCCTCCAGCACGCCCTGCGGGCAGAGATACTTGCAGAAGAAGGGGTCGCCCATGCCCAGCTCATTGACCGCCAGCAAAGGCAGCAACACCACCATGACCAGCAGCACCGCATACTTTAAATAGCGCAGCGGCTTCAGCTTTTTGGTGGAAAGCTTGGGGGATGGGATCTTGTGCAAAAGCTCCTGAAACCACCCGAATGGGCAGAGGAAACCGCAGATGAACCGCCCCAGCAGCACTCCAAAGAGGATGAGGATGCCGGTAATGTAGTAGGAAAAGCGGAACTTGGAAGAGCCCACCACCGCCTGGAATGCTCCCACCGGACAGGCACCGGCCGCGCCCGGGCAGGAATAGCAGTTCAGCCCCGGCACGCAGACGTATTTTCCGCCGCCCTGATACAGCGCTCCTTTTGCAAAATTGGGTAGGTGGAGATTGGTCAGCAGGGTAGCCCCGGCTTGTATAAAGCCCCGGAAGCGGGCAAGGGGAGAAAGCTTTTTCTTTTTCCTATCCAATGCCCACACACTCCATACACAGCCGGATGGCTTTTGACAATACGGTGTCTGCCTCGCCCCGCCATAAGCCGAACAGCAGCATCAGAACCCCGGCGGCAAGCAAAAGCAGCTGCGCCTGTTTTTTTGTCATGAACATCATAGCCTCCTGTTGTTTGATGGCATCAGTATACACCATGCGTGATAAAATCTCTGCTAAGAAAATCTTAACACGAATCTTAACACCGTCTGCTATAATCTGTTATAATGAAGAAAAAACGCAATTTTTATGGGAAAGGTGGAAAACAAAGATGCGCCTTTTGGTGGTAGAGGACGAGCACTCCCTGCGGGAGGATATTGCCCGAAAGCTGCGGCTGTCCGGGTACGAGGTGGATGCCTGTGCAGACGGCGAGGCCGCGCTGGAGGCACTGGCAGCAGAGCGGTACGACCTTGTACTGCTGGACCTCAACCTGCCCAAGGTGGACGGAATGCAGGTGCTGCGCACTCTGCGCCGGCACGACCTTGAGACCTGTGTGCTGATCTTGTCGGCACGCAGTGAAATCGCAGATAAAGTGGAGGGGCTGGATGCCGGGGCGAACGATTACCTTTCCAAGCCCTTTCACCTTGCAGAGCTGGAAGCCCGGGTGCGCAGCCTGACCCGGCGCAAATTTATTCAGCAAGACGTCTGTCTGTGCTGCGGACGGCTGAGCTTCAACACCCGTAGCCGCGTTGCTGCTGTGGACGGTCAGACCCTTGCTTTGACGCGGAAGGAGAGCGGCGTACTGGAATATCTGCTGCTGCATCAGGGACGCCCGGTCAGTCAGGAAGAGCTGATTGAGCACGTCTGGGACGGAAGCGTGGACAGCTTCAGCAACTCCATCCGGGTACATATCTCTGCCCTGCGCAAAAAGCTGCGGGCGGCGCTGGGCTACGACCCCATCCGCAACCGCATCGGGGAAGGCTACGAGATCGGAGGCGAGGTACAATGAAACATTTGTCCCTGCAATGGCGCATCACCCTGCTGACCGCGCTGCTCATCGCCTGCGCCTGCGTGTGCATGAACCTGCTTTTATACCGCACCGGCGTTACCGGCATGGATGCCCTCAACGGCTTTATGATGCAGTACCAGCCCGGCAGTGCGGATCCGTTGACCATCGAGATCCCGCAGGAGGAAATGTCCAGTCTGCTGGCGCATTTTTCGCAGGAAGTCTACGATGCAAAGGTGGTCTTTGGCCGCAAGGGCTGGTGCATCACCGTCGTGGTCACCATCGTCAGCGCTGCCATTGCTTATTTTGTCAGCGGCAGAGCGCTGAAACCGTTACAGCAGCTTGCGCAGCAGGCGCAGCAGGTCGATCAGGACAGCATCGCCACCACCCGTCTGGACGAAAACACTGTGCAGGAATTCGGGCAGTTGAGCCGGTCGGTGAACCGGATGCTGGATGGTCTGGCGCAGTCCTTTGAGTTGCAGCGGCAGTTTGCGGGCAATGCCGCCCACGAGCTGCGCACCCCGCTGGCTATTTTGCAGACGAAGCTGGAACTGTTTGCAGAGGAGCACCCGGCCATGGACGCCGAAACTGCCGGGCTGATCCGCTCTCTGCGGGAGCAGCTGGACCGCCTGACCGCTCTTGTGCGCACTTTATTAGAGATGAGCAATCTGCAATCAGTCTCCCGCACCGACCAAATCGCCCTTGCGCCGCTGGTGGAGGAGATCCTGACCGACCTGACCCCCCTTGCCCAGAAAAACAATATCTCTTTGCAGCAGGACTGCGAGGAACTTGGCATGGTGGGCAGCGATGCGCTGATCTACCGGCTGGTGTTCAATCTGGTGGAAAACGGCATCAAGTATAACCGCCCCGGCGGTGCGGTGCGCGTCACCCTGCAACAGGAAAAGCAGACCGCTGTACTGCGCGTTGCAGATACCGGCCCGGGTATCCCCGCAGACTGCCGGGAGAGCATCTTCCAGCCCTTTTTCCGGGTGGATAAATCCCGCAGCCGGGAGATGGGCGGCGTTGGGCTTGGCCTTGCCCTTGTGCGGGAGATCGCCGTGCTGCATGGCGGCAGTGTGACCGTGGAACGCAGCAGCGAAAACGGTACTACCTTTGCAGTCACCCTGCCGCTGGCACAGCCCTGCTGAAACTGGGCGGGACTTTATTTTTGGCACACGGGGGAGTATACTGGAAGCAGAAGACCCCGGAAAATAAGAAGGACAAAGGAGATACTGAAAATGCAGGCAACCATTCACAACGAATTTCTGACCCTGACCGTGGACACCCACGGTGCAGAGGCTGTCAGCCTGAAGAACGCCGCAGGCGAAGAGCTGCTTTGGCAGGCCGACCCGGCTGTGTGGAAGCGCCACGCTCCCATTCTGTTCCCGTGGACGGGCAAGCTGCCCGGCGGTACCTTTGAGGTGGACGGCAAAACGTACAAGGGCGGTCAGCACGGCTTTGCCCGCGACATGGAGCACACCCTGCTCAAGGCCGAGGGCGATACCATCCAGTTGGAGCTGCGCTCGGATGATGCCATCAAAGCCGAACGCTTCCCCTTTGATTTTGTGCTCACCAGCACCTTCCGTCTGGACGGCAAGACCGTGCACCATACGCTGACGGTGCGCAACCCCGGCACTGAAGAGCTGCGCTTTGGCATCGGTTATCACCCGGCGTTCAACATCCCCTTTGATGCACAGCACACCACCACGGATTACGAGTTCCGGTTCGACCAGCCGGAAAGCCCGGTCATTCTGGATGCCCGTCCGAACGGCCTGCTGTCTGGCAAGTGCTATTATCAGTGGAAGAACCAGCAGGCCATCCAGCTGACGGATGATCTGTTCGCAAACGACAGCTTCTGCATGGCGGGCCTGCGCACCAAGACCATTGGCATCTATGAGAAGGGCACCGGCCGCAAGATCACCTGCAATGTGGAAGGCTACCCCTACGCGCTCATCTGGTCGGCCCCTGCAAAGCCGGTGCGGTTTGTGTGCATTGAGCCGTGGCACAGTCTGCCCGCCGCCGAGACTGACCCGCAGCAGTGGAGCCAGCGTGCCGCTGCCGCCTGCCTTGCCCCGGGTGAAAGCTGGGAGACCACCCTGAGCACCACGTTTGAACGATAAAAAAGCACGCAGAAACGAAGCTGCGTGCACTTGACAGAACCTTTGAAAATGAGTATACTGTAAACAGAAAAGGCACTGCGACAAGCGGTCAGCCTTTTTGATGAACAGTCTTAAAAACTAAGAACCGTCACCGGCCAGGGTGGCGGTTCTCGCTTTTTACCTTGATAGTAAATACCAATCCAAAGATATGGAATGTCAAAGTAATTGGCATGAGCTTCACCTCCTTTCGGAAGTGGGGCCGAACCGCCTGCCGTTGTATGCAGTGCCTTGCCGCCTGAAAGCGACAAATTCATAATAACACAAAAATTGTCAAAATACAAGAAAAAACGGAGCACCGAAGTGTTCCGTTTTTTCTTGTATTGTCAGTAAAAGGAAAGCTTAGTACGCCACGCCCCAGTAGACCATGGTCTTGGCGGGCTTGCCGCAGCAGGGGCACACATCGCTCAGGTGTTCCTGCTCAAACGGCATGCAGCGGCTGGACAGGCCGACTTCTTCCTTCATCTTCATCTCGCAGGCAAGGTCGCCGCACCACATGGTCTTGATGTAGCCGGTGTTTGCCTTGGCCAGCTCCTTCACCTCGTCCATGGTGGTGGCAGCCCAGGTGCGCTTCTCGCGGTTGGCAAGAGCACGCTCGTACAGGTCCTTGCGCAGGGCCTCCAGCTGTGCGGGGATCGCAGTCTCCAGCTCGTCCAGAGAGACGAAGACTTTTTCGCGGGTATCGCGGCGCACCAGCACGCACTGGTTCTTTTCCAGATCCTTGGGGCCGATCTCCAGACGCAGAGGCACGCCCTTCATCTCCCACTGGGAGAACTTCCAGCCCGGGGCATTGTCGCTGTCGTCCAGCTTCACGCGGGCATACTTGCTGATCTTCTCGGCCAGCTCGGCAGCCTTCTCGGAAACGCCGGGCTTGTGGGCTGCGATGGGCACTACGACCACCTGAATGGGGGCCACTGCCGGGGGCAGGATCAGGCCGTCGTCGTCGCCGTGGGTCATGATGATAGCGCCCACCAGACGGGTGGAAACGCCCCAGCTGGTCTGGAACGGATGATGCAGCTGGTTGTCGCGGCCGGTAAAGGTCACGTCATAAGCCTTGCTGAACTTATCGCCAAAGTAGTGGCTGGTGCCGCTCTGCAGGGCCTTGCCGTCCTTCATCATGGCCTCGATGGTATAGGTGGCCTCGGCACCGGCAAACTTTTCCTTGTCGGTCTTGCGGCCCTTCACCACGGGGATGGCCAGATCCTGCTCGCAGACATCTGCGTAGCAGTTCAGCTGCTGCTGGGTCTCAGCCTCAGCCTCGGCGGCAGTCTCGTGGATGGTGTGGCCTTCCTGCCACCAGAACTCGCGGCTGCGCAGGAAGGGGCGGGTGGTCTTTTCCCAGCGGACAACGCTGCACCACTGGTTGTACTTCATGGGAAGCTCACGGTAGCTGTGCAGCACGCGGGACCAGTGGTCGCAGAACATGGTCTCACTGGTGGGACGCACGGCCAGACGCTCTTCCAGCTTGTCGGAACCGCCCATCGTGACCCACGCCACCTCCGGCGCGAAGCCATTGACCAGTTCGCCCTCCTTCTGCAGCAGGCTTTCCGGGATCAGCACGGGCATTGCCACGTTCTCATGGCCGGTGGCCTTGAAGCGGGCATCCATGTCCTTCTGGATCAGCTCCCAGATGGCCTGACCGTAGGGGCGCAGGATGATGAAACCCTTCACGCTGGAGTACTCCACCAGCTCTGCCTTCACGCAGATATCGGTGTACCACTGTGCGAAGTTCTCTTCCTGGCTGGTGATCGCCTGTACGAGCTTCTTTGAATCTTTTGCCATTTTTGCTTTTTCCTCCTAAGGCCGTGCGCCAAACGGCTTGCGTTCCGCACGAACCATATTAAAAGCCCCGTCCATGCAGTGCGGCCGGGTGCCGCACCAGAAGGCAGGGCTTTTTGACTGAATCAGTTCTGCGCGTGGCTGTCCACAAAGTTTACCACATCGCCCACGGTGCGCAGGGACTCGATGGCATCGTCCGGCACCTCAATGCCAAACTCATCCTCCAGCGTCATCACCATATCCACGATATCCAGACTGTCGGCCTCAAAATCGCTCATGATGTCACTGTCCATCGTGATCTTTGCCGGGTCAACATCCAGCTGCTCCGCCAGCAATGCACGGATTTTTTCAAAAGTATCCATTCCTGTGGTCTCCTTTTTGCAGTTGTTTTGCCTGTCCTGTACACCGGTGCCGTGCGTGCGGCTGCCGTGACGGATGCACCCGCAGATGCTGCGCGGCCCCGGACTGTACAAAACTCTCTCTTTTTTTATATCCCATGCCATGCGTATTGTCAAGCCCTGTTTTCCATTCTGACAGATTCCTTTGCGAAAAATTGCCGGAAAGGTGCATTTTCGCTTGACAGGAGCGCCCCGGTTTCTTATCATTATAGAGTAGCGAGTTTATAGGGACTGACCACAAGTCCCATGAAGGAGTTTTGAGCATGAAGCTTTCATTTACCAAAATGCAGGGCTGCGCCAACGATTATATCTATCTGGACTGCCGCAAAAGCGGTGTGCCGGAGAACATTGCAGCCCTTTCCGAAAAATTGTCCCGGCGGCATTTTTCCATTGGTGCGGACGGCATCATCTGCATCTGTGCTGCGCAGACGGCGGGTGCGGACGGCATGATGCGCATCTTCAATGCAGACGGCAGCGAGGGCAGGATGTGCGGCAACGGCATCCGCTGCGTGGCTGAATGGCTGTACACCCACGGCATTGCCAAAGAGACCCTTGCCATTGATACCCTCAGCGGCCTGAAGACCGTCACCCACAAGGGTGCGGGCCTGTGGCAGGTGGAGATGGGCGCTTACAGTGCCATGCCTGCCAGCCTGCCTGCTGTGAACATGGGCGAAGAACCGCTTGTGGACAAAGAACTGACCGTGGATGACAAAACGTGGCATGTGACCTGCATCAGTGTGGGCAACCCCCACTGTGTGACCGTGGTGGAGGATGTGGACAGCCTGAAGCTGGAAGAGATCGGCCCGGCCTTTGAGCACCACGCAAACTTCCCGGAGCGCATCAACACCGAGTTCGTGCAGGTGGTGGATGCCACCCACCTGAAGATGCGGGTGTGGGAGCGCGGCAGCGGCGAGACATGGGCCTGCGGCACCGGCACCTGCGCCACCGTGGCGGCCCTGACCGAGCTTGGCATCTGCCCGGCAGGTGAGGACATCCATGTGCAGCTGCGCGGCGGTGTGCTGACCATCCGGGTATTGCCCGGCAGACAGCTGCTGATGACCGGCGCCGCCGAGACCGTGTGCGAAGGCACGACGGAAGTGTAAAGAAAACGAGAACCCTCTCAGTCGCCTGACGGCGACAGCTCTCCCGAAGGGCGAGCTTTTCCACATCAAGAGGAAAAGTTTTTCTTCACAACAAAAAAGCTCCCCCACTCGGGGGAGCTGGCATCGAGCGGACGCGAGATGACTGAGAGGGTCATACCAAAACAGAATCGAGGGAAAGTAACCATGAAGATGAACAAGCATTACAACGAGCTGAAGGCAAGCTACCTGTTTGTGGACATTGCCCACAAGGTGGCCGCTTATCAGGAGGCACACCCGGAGAAGGAGATCATCCGTCTGGGCATTGGCGATGTGACCCAGCCGCTGGCAAAGTGTGTGGTCAAGGCCATGCACGATGCAGCCGATGAGATGGGCACCAAGGAAGGCTTCCACGGCTATGGCCCGGAGCAGGGCTATCCCTTCCTCAAGCAGGCCATTCAGGGCTACTATGCAGGCCGCGGCACCCAGCTGGCAGAGGATGAAATTTTCATCTCTGATGGTGCAAAGAGCGATCTGGCCAACGTACTGGGCCTGTTCGATGTGGACAACACCGTGCTGGTGCCGGACCCCGTTTATCCCACCTACGTGGACGATAACGTGACCGATGGCCGCAAGATCATCTACAGCCGCACCAGTCAGGAGAACGGCTTCCTGGGGATGCCGGATGAGAATGTGAAGGCTGACATCATCTATATCTGCAGCCCCAATAACCCCACCGGTGCCGCCTACACCCGCGACCAGCTCAAGGCATGGGTGGACTACGCCAAGAAGAACGATGCCATCATCCTGTACGATGCTGCATACGAGTGCTTCATCTCCGACGAGAACCTCGCCCGCAGCATCTTCGAGATCGAGGGTGCACGGGAGTGTGCCATTGAAATCTGCTCCTTCTCCAAGATCGCAGGCTTCACCGGCACCCGCTGCGGCTACACCGTGGTTCCCAAGGAGCTGGAGCGCGAGGGCATGAACATCAATAAGCTGTGGCTGCGCCGCCAGACCACCAAGTTCAACGGTGTGCCTTACGTGGTGCAGCGCGCCGCCGCTGCGGTGTTCACCGAGAGCGGCATGGCCGAGATCCAGCAGAATTTGGACTACTACCGCAAGAATGCCAAGGTCATCGCGGACGCTCTGGACGAGTGCGGCGTGTGGTACTGCGGCGGCAAGAACAGCCCCTACATCTGGCTGCGCTGCCCCGGCAGCATGAAGAGCTGGGAGTTCTTCGACTGGCTGCTGGAGAACTGCGGCGTCGTCGGCACCCCGGGCGTGGGCTTCGGCGAGTGCGGCGAGGGCTACTTCCGCCTGACCGCTTTCGGTGACGCCGAAAAGACCAAGATGGCCGCCGAGCGCATTAAGACCGCCATCAAGGCACTGTAAAACCTAAAAAATGCACCTGCTGTCCGTTTTGGACGGCGGGTGTATTTTTTTGCGCATTCTCTTGACAAATCCGTATCTACTGTATATACTGTACATATACAGATAAAACGTAAGAGCCAAAGGAGCAGCCGATGGAACTGTTTATCAACAACAAAAGCGGCGCGCCTATCTATGACCAGATCTACAACCAGATCAAGCAGCAGATCATCAGCGGGGCTTTGCAGCCGGACGAGGCCATGCCCTCCATCCGGGGGCTGGCACGGGATCTGCGCATCAGCGTCATTACCACCAAGCGCGCCTACGATGAACTGGAAAAAGAGGGCTTCCTTTACGCAGTACCGGCAAAGGGCTTTTTTGTAGCCCCTAAAAACACCGAGCTGCTGCGGGAAGAGAACCTGAAAAAAATTGAAGCGCACCTTACCGAAGCTGTGAAGCTGTCCGCATCCTGCGGGCTGAGCAGGGAAGAGCTGCGGGAGATGCTGGAACTGCTGTGGGAGGGCTGAACATGAACGCACTGGAACTGCGGGGACTTACAAAGCACTATAAGGACTTTACCCTCGGACCGCTGGATCTGACACTGCCCGGCGGCACCATCTGCGGCCTGATCGGCGAGAACGGCGCAGGCAAAAGCACCACCATCAAATTGATTCTGGACATGCTGCAGAAAGACGGCGGTACCGTGACCATTTTGGGCAGGGACAACCGCACCGACCTTGTACACACCAAGGAAGAAATCGGTGTGGTTCTGGGCAGCGAGGGCATCCCCCTGTGCCTGAACGCAGTGCAGGCAGGCAAGGTGATGGCGGGCATCTACCACAATTGGGATGCCGCTGCCTACACAGAATTTTGCCAAAAATTTGAGCTGCCGGAAAAGAAAAAGTATAAGGACTACTCCGCTGGAATGCAGAGGAAGCTGTGCATTGCTGTGGCGCTGGCGCACCACCCCAAGCTGCTGCTGTTGGACGAAGCCACCAACGGGCTGGACCCGGTGGTGCGGGACGAGGTGACTGACCTGCTGCTGGACTTTACCCGGGACGAAAACCATTCTATCCTCATCTCCTCCCACATCGTCAGCGACTTGGAAAAGCTGTGCGATACCATCGCCTTCCTGCACAAGGGCAGACTGCTGCTCTGTGAGGAAAAGGACGCCTTGCGGGAGGAATACGCCCTGTGGCATGGCACGGCGGCGCAGCTGGCGGCACTGGATACGCGGGTGTACGGCAAGCGGGTCACCCCCTACGGAGTCGAGGCGCTTGTGCGCCGGGATGCAATGCCCGCCGGGGCAGAGCTTACCCCGGTAAGCATTGAGGAGCTGTTTGTGCTGATGGTGAAAGGGGAGAATGTACAATGAAAGGCTTGCTGTTAAAGGACGCCTATCAGGCATGGTATTACGCAAAAATGGTCGTTGTGGCAGCTGTAGTCATGATGGGTGCGGGCGTGATCTCGATGATGAACGGGGCCAATTTCTTCATTGTCTATGCGGGCTTTTTGCTGGGTATGATGCCCATGACACTGCTGGCATACGACCAAACCAGCAATTTCAACGAATACGGTGCCGCGCTTCCGGCCACAAAAGAGCAGCTGGTGGGGTGTAAATACATTGTTGGTCTGTGCGGGCTGGTGCTGGCAGAGGTATTTGCTGCCGCGGCGCTTGGCGTGGCACAGCTGCACTGGGTAGCCGTGGATGGTGCGCTCGTGATCTCTACGCTGGTGCAGGTGGGCATGACCACCCTGCTCAGCAGCACCATCCTGCTGCCGCTGAGCTACCGCTTCGGCTACGAAAAGGCAAAGGTCGTGTTCTATTTCATAGTTGGTGCGCTCGCGGCCCTGATGGGCTTTTCCGTGGCCGCAAACGAGGACGGTATTGTGAGAAACCTTCTTCCGCAGAGCATCTCGTCGCTGGGGCTGCTGGGTATTGCGGTGGCGGCTCTGACGCTGTATGCGCTTTCGTGGCGGTTGTCGGTGGCGTGGTACGGAAAGGCAGAACAGTAAAATGAAGAAAAGTCAGATCGCAGGCATCCTGTTCGGCGTTGCCATGGGCGTTTTGTTCAGCGTGTCGCTGGGGACAGTGGGTTTTGTGCTGGGCGCCAGCTTTGCAATTCTGGGCATGGTGATGTTCAAAGGATTGGATGACCCACAGGATAAAAAGTGAGCTGTAAAAAAGAGCGCCGCCCCTGCAGGAGAAGCTTCTCCGGTAAGGGCGGCGCGTATTTATTTCTTGGACTTTTCGGCGGTTTTCTGTGCGGCTTCCAGTTCCTCCACCCGCTTTTGCAGAGCGGTGATCTTGTCGTCCATTTTCAGGAACGTCCACACCAGAACAGCCAGCACCACCGCAGGCGGAACCACCATCCACAGGGACTGCTGGCACCAGAGCAGCAGCGAATAGCCGCCGAACACGGTAAAGAGGAACACGGCAAACAGGCTTGCAGCAAGGACAGCAAAAAATCCCATACAGAAAATCTCCTTTTGGTTATTCTTCCGTTTCTTCCTCGTCCGGGTCCAGCTCGATGCTGAACACGGCTTTCTTCAGTTTGCCGCAGCCCTGCGCCTTCAGGCCGGATTTATAGGGCTCTCCGGCCAGATACAGGGCAAACCGCCCCTCGCACAGCATTCCGGCAATGCTGGTGCCTGCGGTACCCACGGTGGTGTCGGTGGCTTCGTCGGTGGGCTTTGTCGGGGTCAGCTCTGCAAGGCTCACCTCAAACAGCTCGCTGCCGTCCAGATCGGTCTCCAGCGTGATGTGGCTGTCGTGGCGCTGGAACAGCGCTTTATCGGAAGTCAGCGGTGTGACGGTGCTCACAGTGACCACAGCCTTTTCGCCGTCGATGCGGGTGCGTCCGGCGGGCAGGGTGGTGATGTCCCGGGCCATGATGTACTCAATGACGGTGTCGAGGTTGTCGCTCACGCCCAGATAGTTGGGCAGGTTGTTCAGGGTATCGTAGATCATAGAAGAACTCCTTTATCGTGCAAAACAAGGTTCACCGCCTGCATATAGCACAGACGGTGAACCGGAATTTTAAATTTTATTCTGCGTCCTTCGGGTCGGTCATCAGCTCTTTGATGCTGGGCACCACGCCGCCCAGATTCTGAAGCTCCGAAGGAATGATGATCTTGGTTGCCTTGCCGTTGGCCACCTTGGCCAGAGCTTCCAGACTGCGGATGGCCAGAACCTTATCGCTGGGCATGGCCTCGTTCAACAGGCGGATGGCATCGGCATTGGCCTTCTGCACGGCCAGAATGGCCTGTGCTTCGCCCTCGGCTTCCAGAATGCGCTGTTGCTTCACAGCATCCGCGCGCAGGATGGCGGCTTCCTTTTCGCCCTCAGCGGCGGTAATGGCGGCCTGCTTTTCACCGTCGGCTTTCAGGATGACGGCGCGCTTCTCGCGCTCAGCCTTCATCTGTTTCTCCATGGCTTCCTGGATCTCACGCGGCGGGATGATGTTCTTCACTTCCACGCGGTTCACCTTGATGCCCCACTTGTCGGTGGCTTCGTCCAGAATGGCGGTAATTTTACCGTTGATGACATCGCGGCTGGTCAGGGTGTGGTCCAGCTCCATTTCGCCGATGATGTTGCGCAGGGTGGTGGCGGACAGGCTTTCGATTGCCGCAATGGGCTGGTTGACACCGTAGGTGTAGAGCTTGGCATCCATCACCTGAAAGAACACCACGGTATCGATCTGCATGGTAACGTTATCGCGGGTGATGACCGGCTGAGGGGGAAAGTCTGCCACCTGCTCCTTCAGGCTCACCTTTTTGGCGATGCGCTCGATGAAGGGAATCTTAATGTGTAGGCCTGCCGACCATGTGTCGGAGTAGCTGCCCAGCCGCTCAACGACATACACCTTGGACTGGGGCACGATGACGATATTGGTGATGATCACCAGCAGGACGACAAAGACCAGCGCGAGGATCAGAAAAAACATGACCATAGTGGTTCTCCTTTTTCAGATGGGTGCAACGTTTCAGCGCAGAACGCAGATCACGCTCTGCGGCTTTCGGTCAATACGGGCTCCACGATGAGCAGGGTGCTGTGCAGTTCGGTCACACGGCAGCGCTGCCCGGGGGTGAGAATGTCGCCGGGAGTGGCGCAGCGGGCATTCCAGTCCACGCCGTCCAGTCGCACACGGCCCGGCAGGTCGGCGGTGACGGTGGTCAGCACGGTGGCCTCCCGGCCAAGGTTTCGGTCGCCATTGGTGGGGGTGATTTTCTGGCGCAGCTTTGCAGCCAGCGGCCGGAACGCCAGCAGGCACAGAATGCTTACCACGATGAACACCAGGGCCTGCGCCCGGAACGAATCCGTGAACAGGCAGGTGAGCAGGGCGGCAGCTGCGCCGACGGCGAACCAGACGGAGGTCATGCTGAAGGTGGAAGCCTCCAACAGCAAAAAGCCCACCACGGCAGCCAGCCAGAGAAATGGAACAGGGTTCATGGTTCTCCCTCCTTATGACTCTATTATAGAGTATCCCCCGGGTGGAAGGTCAAGCGTTTTTTACTGGAACGTTGCGCAGAAAACGAAATAAAGAACAAAATAAATGAAAATCAGTGCAAGATGTAGTTTGCGGATACGGCCCTTTGCGTGAAAATGCAACAACGGGCGGCCCGCAGGCTGCCCGTTGTTGCGAAAATAAAAGATAAAATTTCCTCTGAATGTGCCCAGAGCGAACGCGGCGGGCATTCAAATCGTTTTTACTTGATATCGTAATAGCTGTGGTTCGGGTTATGCCCGTTCTCCTCCACCACGATGGTAAAGCCCATGGGGTTCACCTCCGTGTGCTTGCCGGAAGCCAGCGGCTCCACGATGATGTGCTCCGAGCGGTTCACGATGATCTCGGCGGTTTCCGCTTCGCCTACGCGCTGGTAGTGCAGGATGCCGTCCTGTGCCCGCAGCACCCGCAGCTCACCGGTGCGGAAGGCCTCGCAGCTGTGGCGCAGCTGCGCCAGCTGTGCCAGCACCGGCTTCAGGCGCTTTTCGTGGCTGTCCCAGCAGAAGAAGGCACGGTTGAAGGGGTCGCGGTAGCCCTGCATCCCGATCTCATCGCCGTAGTACAGGCAGGGCACGCCGGGCAGCGTGTAGATGATGGCATAGGCCATGCGCAGACGCAGCATCCCTTCCTCATAGGCTTCGCCGGTCACACAGCGGCCGCTCTGCCACTCGCGGCCACGGCCGTTGGCGGGCTCGTCCGCAATGACGGTGAGGGCGCGTTCGGTGTCGTGGGTGGAGAGAAAGTTCAGCGCAGTGTCCATGGCAGGGGCGGGGTAGTGCTCACAGATGGACAGAATTTCGCCCATGGCCTGCTCGGCGGGCTTACCCTTTACAAAGTCCAGCACAGCGTTCTTGAAGGGGTAATTCATCACGCTGTCCAGCCCCTTGCCCAGCAGGTAGGTGCGGCGCTGGCCAAAGCCGTATTTGGTGGTGGCATCCTCCCACACCTCGCCCAGCAGGAACTTCTCCGGGCTGACCCGCTTGACAGCGGCGCGGATCTTTTCAATAAAGTCGTCCGGCAGCTCGTCGGCTACATCCAGACGGAAGCCTGCGGCACCGCGCCGCAGCCATGTGTCAATGACACCGCCCTCGCCGGTGATGAACTCCACATAGGAGGGGTTCTCTTCGTTCACCTCGGGCAGGGTCTCGAAGCCCCACCAGCTGCGGTAGCCGCCCTTATACTTGGGGTCAAAATCGTACCAGCTGCGGTAGGGGGAGTTGGGGTCGCGGTAAGCGCCGCCATCCCCATAGCGGCCTTCGCGGTTGAAATAGCGGCTGTCGGAACCGGTGTGGCTGAACACACCGTCCAGCACGATGCCAATGCCGTACTTGGCGGCCTCGCGGCAGAGCACCTCGAACTCCTCGTTGGTGCCCAGCAGCGGGTCTACGTTGAGATAGTCGGCGGTGTTGTAGCGGTGGTTGGAGTGCGCCTCAAAGATGGGGTTGAGGTAAAGGTAGTCCACCCCCATCTCCCGCAGATAGGGCAGCTTGATGCGGATGCCTTCCAAGTCGCCGCCGAAATAGTCCTCGTTCAGGTGGCCGCCGGTCTCGTTGGGCTGCCAGAAGGGTTCGGCGTGTTTGTCGGCCTGATACAGCCGGTCCGGGAAAGGCATGGGCTTGTTCTCAATGCCCTCGCAGAACCGGTCCGGGAAGATCTGATAGAACACCTTGCCCTTGATGCACTCTGGGGTCTGGAAACCGGCATCGTAGACGGTGATTTGCCACTTTTCGCCTTCCTGCCAGCTGACAACGCCGCAGTTGTCCGGCCCGCGGTAGATGCGGCGGAAGTCGGTGTAGAGGTCGAAGTAGTAGAAGTACAGGCCCGGGTCGTTCAGCGGCAGCTCCACGGAAAAGTGGTTCTGCTGGGGGGTCTGGCCGTCGAACTTCATGCGGTAGTGCACCGGCACGTCATATTTTCCCTCTTTCTGGAGCACCAGATGAGGATCGACATAGCCCAGCTCTTCCGGGATGCAAAGGGTCAGGCGCACGGTTTGACCGGCCCGCAGTGCGCCAAAGGGCTGCTTGAAATAGGGGTCGTAGCTATTGAACAGACAAGACAAAGCAGGGTCGTCCTTTCTCAAAAAAGCCCCGGCGGGCCAAACGCCGCCGGGGCAGATGGATTTTTTAAGGGAAAATTACTTGCCCATGGGCACCGGGGAAGCGTACCAGATGTCGCGTGCGTAGTCCAGCACGGCGCGGTCGGCGCTGAAGATGCCGCTGTTGGCGGTGTTCTTCAGGCTCATCTGTGCCCACTTCTCACGGTCGCCATACAGCTTCTGCAGGTCGGCCTGTGCACGGCGGTAATCCTTGAAGTCGGCCATGACCATGTACGGGTCGCTGGTGCGCAGGTTCTCGGTCACTTCGTGGAAGTTCTCGCCGTTCCAGCCGCGCTCCAGGAAGTTCAGGGTGTAGTTGGCCACGTCGTCGCCCGTGATAAAGGCGTTGGGGTGGTAGCCCACCTGCTTGAGGTTGTTCACCTCGGGGGTCAGCATACCAAAGATCAGCTCGTTCTCCTTGCCGGCAGCGTCTGCGATCTCCACGTTTGCGCCGTCCAGAGTGCCCAGAGTGATAGCGCCGTTCAGCATGAACTTCATGTTGCCGGTACCGGAAGCCTCGGTGCCAGCCAGAGAGATCTGCTCAGAGACCTCGGCGGCGGGCATCAAGTGCTCGCTCAGAGAGACGCAGTACTCTTCCAGATAGACCACGCGCAGCTTGTCGCGCACAGCGGGGTCGTTGTTAATGAGGTCGCCCAGCTTGCAGATCATGCGGATCATCTGCTTTGCCATGTAGTAGCCGGGAGCAGCCTTTGCACCGAAAATATAGGTCTTGGGGATGAAGTCGGCGTTGGGGTTCTCTTTCAGGTACAGGTACTGGGCAGCGATGTTCAGCGCGTTCAGGTGCTGGCGCTTGTACTCGTGCATACGCTTGACCTGACAGTCAAAAATGGAGTTCGGGTCGATGATCTGACCGGTGCTCTTTGCCAGATAGTTGGCAAAGCTGGTCTTGTTCTCCAGCTTGATCTCGTTCAGGCGCTTGAGAACGGTCTTGTCGTTCTCAAACTTGTTCAGCTTGGACAGATCGGAAGCATCGTGCTTGTAGCCGTCGCCGATGGTCTCGTCCAGCAGCTTGCACAGGCCGGGGTTAGAGGCCAGCAGCCAGCGGCGGTAAGCGATGCCGTTGGTCACGTTCTTGAAGGCCTGCGGCTTGAACAGGTAGTAATCGTGGAAGACGCTGTCCTTGATGATCTCGCTGTGCAGCTTGGACACGCCGTTGATGCTGTTGGCGGTGTAGGCGCAGATGTTTGCCATGCGCACCTGATTGTCGCCGATCAGTGCCATATAGTCGATCTTGCCCTTGTCGCCGGGGAAGACCTTCTCCAGCTCTGCGCGGGCGCGGCGGTCCATCTCCACCACGATCTGGTAGATGCGGGGCAGGGTCATCTTGAAGATATCCACGTTCCACTTTTCCAGAGCCTCAGCCATGACGGTGTGGTTGGTGTAGGAGAAGACCTTCTGGCAGATGTCGAATGCCTTGTCCCAGCCAAAGCCGCACTCATCCAGCAGAATACGCATCATCTCGGGGATGGCGAGGGTGGGGTGGGTGTCGTTCAGCTGGATGGCCACCTTGTCGGGCAGGTTCTCGAGGGTCGCATAGCTGGACAGGTGGTTCTGGACGATATCGCCGATGGATGCGGCAGACAGGAAGTACTGCTGGCGCAGGCGCAGGATCTTGCCCTCAACATGGTTATCGTTGGGGTACAGCACCTTGGAGATCAGCTCTGCATTGGCGTTCTTGCTCATTGCAGTGTTGTAGTTGCCCAGAGAGAAGCTGGACATATCAAAGTCCGGGGCCTTTGCCTGCCACAGGCGCAACTTTGCAACGCCCTTGCCGTCGTAGCCCTGCACATACATATCAGAGGGAACAGCCATGACGCTGTTGTAGTTGGTGTGCTGGATATAGTGGAAGCCGTTGTCCCAGTTCTCGTGGATCTCGCCGTCAAAGCGCACTTCCACAGCCTGATCGGGGCGGCTCTTCAGCCAGACCTGACCGCCGGGCAGCCAGTTGTCGGCACGCTCCTGCTGCCAGCCGTCCACGATCTTCTGCTTGAAGATGCCGTACTCGTACAGGATGGAGTAGCCGGTGCCGCAGATGCCGGTGGTGGCCATGCCGTCCAGATAGCAGGCAGCCAGACGGCCCAGACCGCCGTTGCCCAGACCTGCATCCGGCTCTTCCTCAAAGATGCTGTCAATGTTGATATCAGCATCGGACAGGGCCTTTTTTGCCACCTCGTCCAGACCCAGGTTCAGCAGGCTGGTCTTCAGGCTGCGGCCCATCAGGAACTCCATGCACAGGTAATACACCTGCTTGGTGCCGGTGCCAATGGCCTTGGACTGGAACTTCTTGTGGTTCTCACTCATCATCTGGTGGCAGATCAGAGCCAGAGAGCGGTAGATCTGCTGGTTGGAAGCAACGCTCAGCTCCACGCCGTACTCGCTGGTGAGCTTGTCCTGAAGAAGTTTACCGAATTCTTTCGATGTCATAAAGGTACTCCTATCCGCATAAGTTTTCAGCTTTGCTAAAATAATTGAAATAATTGGCGCCTGCAGGCACTTTCCCTCACTTGCTCTGCCGCCAACATAACAAAGATATTATAATATGGCAGAATGACAAATGCAAGGAATCAGGGGATTTTTTCTGTAACTGACATTTTTTTATTGAACTTTCTGATAAATATGCCAAAATTTCAAAAAATACACTTTTTCTTGATGCTTATTTATATTATAATAGGGAAAGAAAGCTGTGTTCCGAAACATTTTCAGGGACAAACTCCGGGAGAAATGTGCCGGGTAACTCGCCCGGCGGGTGACAAGACACCAAAACGGTACCGGGAACGGTGCCGCTTCCCGGCAAAAATCAGAAGATCACTGCCCGCTGCGGGCAGAAAAGGATAAAAAGGGGAAACAGATATGGTCAACAAGGTACGGGTGAACATTGCAGGTACGCCGTATGCCATTGCTACGACGGACCCGGAAAAATATATTTTGTCGCTGGCAAAAAAGCTGGATGAAGACATCACCAAGCTTTTGGACGATAATGCGAATCTTTCGGTGACTAAGGCGGCGGTGTTCTGCGCCATGGATTATCTGGACGAATACCGCAAGAGCACCGGCAGTGCTGAGAATATGCGCAGCCAGATCCAGGATTACATTGCGGATGCTACCCGCGCAAAGCTGGCGGAAGATAAGGTCAAAGCAGAGAATGAGGTGCTGCGGCGGGAAGCTGCCGCCCTGCGCGAACAACTGGAAAAGATGCGCAATAAGGAAGCCCGGCGCGAGGAGCGCGCCCAGCAGGCGGCACAGCAGTCTGCTGCCGAGGGCGAAGCGGACAAGGCGGAATAAGCCGTTTACAGGATAAAGGAGAAGTATGTCAAAGATCGAGATCCTTGCCCCGGTGGGCAACGAAGAAATGCTGCGTGCCGCTGTGTTCAGCGGTGCCGACGCAGTGTATCTGGGTTTTTCGGGTTTCAATGCCCGCACCAGTGCCAACAATTTTAACGCGGATACGCTGAAAGATGCGGTCGCCTTCTGCCATGCGCGGGGCGTGGCTGTGCATGTGGCGCTGAACACCACCGTCTATGGCGGCGAGCTGCCCGCGCTGGAACAGGCCATCCGTGCCGTTGCAGCCAGCGGTGCCGATGCGGTCATCTGTCAGGATCTGGCAGTGGCAACGCTGATCGGTAAAATTGCACCGCAGCTGCCGCGCCACGGCTCCACCCAGATGAGCGTGCACAGCCTGCAGGGTGCGCTGGAGCTCAAGGAGCTGGGCTTCACCCGCGTGGTGCTGGCCCGTGAGCTGAGCATGCCCGAGGTGGAGCATATCACAAAGCACTGCGGCATCGAGACCGAGTGCTTCGTGCACGGCGCGCTGTGCATGTGCGTCAGCGGCCAGTGCTACATGTCGGCCTTTCTGGGCGGACGCAGCGGCAACCGCGGTTCCTGTGCCGGCCCGTGCCGCCTACCGTTTGAGGCAAATGCCTTGCCGGAGGGCAAACCGGGCCGCCTGCACCACCTGTCCTTAAAGGATAATTCGGTCATTGATAAGCTGGACAAGCTGCAGGCGCTTGGCGTGGCATCGGCAAAAATCGAGGGCCGTCTGCGCACGCCGGAGTATGTGGCGGCGGCAGTCAGCGCCTGTCTTGCAGGCCGCGAGGGCCGCGCCTACGACCGCGACCTGTTGAAGAATGCTTTCAGCCGTTCCGGCTTCACCTCCGGCTATCTGGATGGAAAGATCGACGGCACCATGTTCGGCGTGCGCAGTGAAGCAGATGCAGAACAGACCAAAAAGACCCTGCCCATGCTGCGGGAGCTTTACCGCCGTGAGCGCAGCCGCGTGCCGGTAAAGATGAAGCTGGAAATTGAAGAGGGTGGCGAAAAGCTCACTGTCACCGATGCAGACGGCAGCAAGGCCTTTGCCTATGGGGATGCAGAGCCGCAGCCTGCCCGTACTGATCCCACCGAAAGCCTGCACCGCAGCCTTGCCAAGACCGGCGGCACGCCTTTTGCGGTGGAAGATCAGGATATTACCGTGGAAATGGACGGCGGGCCGTGGTTTATCCCGGGCGGTGCGGTGAACGAGCTGCGCCGCGAAGCGCTGGATGCCCTGCTCAAAAAGCGGGAAGTGCTGCGCCCGTGGCCCACCACCGAGGAGCATGTGCCTGCCCTGCCGCTGCGCACTCTGCCGCCCCACCGTACTCTGCGTGCCCGGTTTGAGAGCTGGGAGCAGGTGCCGGAGCGGGCGCTTGACGGCATCGAGTATCTCATCCTGCCCATTGCGCAGGCCGACCGCGTGCCCCGGGAATGGCGGGCAAAGACCCTTTTGGAACTGCCTCGGGTCATGTTTGGCAAGCTGGAAGAGGATACCGCCCGCCGCATCGCGGCCACGCAGGACGCCGGTTTTGCAGGCTATGAGGTGAGCAATATCGCCCACCTGCGCCTGTGCCGGGGCCTGCCCATGAGCGGCAGCTTTGGCCTGAACATCACGAACCAGCTGGCCGCGCAGTTCTACGCGGACAACGGCCTTGGCTCCATGCTCATCCTGCCCGAGGTGAAGGACAGCGACATCAGCACTATTGCGCCCACCCATAACGGCAGGCCGGTGCCCACTGGCGTGCTGGTGTACGGCCATATGCCGCTGATGATCACCCGTGCCTGCCCGCTGCAGAACATCCACGACTGCGCCCACTGCGACAAGACCGGCGTGCTGACCGACCGCAAGGCCAAGAAGTTCCCAGTGCGGTGCGGCCTTGGTGTGCGCACCATCTATAACCCTGTACCTATTTATATGGGGGATAAGCCGGGCGCTTTGACGGTGGACTACGGTGTGGCTTACTTCACGCTGGAAAGCCGGGAGGAAGCGGCCAAAATTCTGGAGATGATCCGCACCCATGCACCCTTTGAAGGTGATTTTACCCGTGGGTTGTATTTTAAAGGTACGAACTGAAACTCCTTCCGTCATTGCTGACGCAATGCCACCTCCCTGAGGGAGATGTCGAGCGTATGCGAGACTGAAGGAGTTGCTATAAAATCAAAACGAGGTATACTATGGAACCCATCACAGTAAAATATAAGGTATTGGACACCCGTGCCAAGGTGCCCTCTTACGCAACCCCCGGCTCTGCTGCCGCCGACCTGTGCGCCGTACTGGACGCGCCGCTCACCCTTGCCCCCATGGAGCGGGCACTGGTGCCCACCGGCCTTGCCATCGAGCTGCCCGGCCCCCACAGCGTGGCACTGGTGTACGCCCGCAGCGGCCTTTCCATCAAGCACGGCCTGTGCATGGCCAACGGCGTGGGCGTGGTGGACAGCGATTACCGCGGCGAGCTGAAGGTGCCCATGGTCAATCTGGGCAGGGAAGCCTACACCATTCAGCCCAGTGAGCGTGTGGCTCAGCTGTGCATCGCACCGGTGTACACCGCTGCCTTTGTGCCTGCCGAAGAGCTGGGCGATACCCAGCGCGGCGAGGGCGGCTTTGGCTCTACCGGAAAGTGAGATGGAATCATGAACCTGATCTTAGCTTCCGGCAGCCCGCGCAGGCGGGAGCTGCTCTCCTTATATACCACCAATTTCACCGTCTGTGTCAGTGACTTTGACGAAAGTGCGGTGCAGGCCGCTACGCCTGCCCATCTGGTGGAACAGCTGGCCCGAGGCAAGTGCCTTGCTGTTTCGGCCCAGCACCCGGGCGCTGTGGTCATCGGCTGTGATACGGTGGTGGATGTGAACGGTGAGGTGTTCGGCAAGCCCCACAGCGAAGAGGATGCAAAGCGGATGCTGCGCGCCCTTTCCGGTGCCACCCACGAGGTGCACACCGGCGTGTGCATCTCGGACGGTGCGCGCACTGAAAGCTTTGTGGACAGCTGCCGCGTTACCTTCTTCCCGCTGGGTGAAGAGGAGATCGACTTCTACGCTTCCACCGCCGAACCCTACGATAAAGCCGGTGCCTATGCCATTCAGGGACGGGCGGCCCTCTGGCTGGACCGTATTGAGGGCGACTACTACACCATCATGGGTCTGCCGGTGAGCCGCACCGTACAGCTGCTGGCACATTTTGTGTGATAAAACTGGAAAAAACGAAGAAAACTTGCGCAAACGCTTGAGAAATCATTGCCTTGCGGCTATAATAGAACTGTGTTATTCTGCGCAAAGGCGGCACAAAAGGGCTGCCGGATGTTCTGGCGCTATAGATAAAATGGGAAGCATAAGGAGAATTTTTACAATGGGCCTGTTTTCTAAAGATGTAGGTATCGATCTGGGTACCGCAAATACTCTGGTATATATGAAGGGCAAGGGCATCATCATGCGGGAGCCTTCGGTCGTGGCTGTGGATACCAAGACCGACGAGGTGCGCTGTGTGGGTGCCGAGGCAAAGGCTGTCATTGGCCGTACCCCCGGCAGCATCGTGGCTGTGCGTCCGCTGAAGGATGGCGTGATCGCTGACTTTGACATCACCACCAACATGCTGGAAAATTTCCTCAAGAAGGCATGCGGCAACAGCATGTTCTCCCGCCCCCGCGTGGTCATCTGCATCCCGTCCGGCGTTACCGAGGTGGAGCGCCGCGCTGTGCGCGAAGCTACCCTGAAGGCCGGTGCCCGTCAGGTGTCCGTCATTGAGGAACCCATGGCAGCAGCCATCGGTGCAGGCCTGCCCATCAGCGAGCCTACCGGTAGCATGATCGTGGATATCGGCGGCGGCACGGCTGAGATCGCTGTGATCTCTCTGGGCGGCATCGTGGCCTCCCGCAGCGTGCGCATGGCAGGTGATATGTTCGATCAGGCCATCATCGCCTTCATCAAGCGCAAGTACAACCTGCTGATCGGTGAGCGCACCGCAGAGCAGATCAAGATCGAGATCGGCTCCGCCTATGCGCTGGACCCCGAAATGACCATGGAGATCAAGGGCCGTAACCTCGTGGACGGCCTGCCCAAGAACATCGTCGTCCACTCTGAGGATGTGCGCGAAGCTCTGCTGGAATGCCTGGTCAAGATCACCAGCGCCATCAAGGAAACGCTGGAGCGCACCCCGCCGGAGCTGAGTGCGGATATCATCGACCGCGGCATCACCCTGACCGGCGGCGGCGCACTGCTGCGCGGTCTGGATCAGCTGATCCAAAGCGAGACCGGCATCGACGTACACATTGCGGAAGACCCGCTGGACTGCGTGGCCAAGGGTGCCGGTGCGGTGCTGGATCATGTGGATGTCCTGCATGACGTGCTGGACACCGACGGCGGCCACATGTAACACGGGCAAGGCCCACACTTGCGGAAAAAGGCTCTTTTGCGCAGCGTCTGCGCTGATTTCCGCTGCAAACAATGTCTCTTGCGCGGATGGCAGGGCTGTCCGCGCTTTTCTTATGGCATCCACCCGAAACAGGAGGGTACTCCCTTGAAGGATTTTTTTGACACATGGAAATTTAAGATACTGGTAGCCGTGGCGGTGTTTCTGGTGGGCATTATGGCCTATGCCGGTGCCAACGGACGGCTGACTGCTGCCCCGCAGGAACTGCTGGGCGTGGTGCTGATGCCGCTCCAGAAGGTCACATCGGCACTGAGCGGCGGCATTGGCTCGGTGTGGGAAAAATACACCAGCATCGATGAGGTCATGGAACAGAACGAACAGCTGGAAGCGGAGAATGCTGAGCTGCGCCAGCAGATCGTGGACTATGACCGCATCAAGGCGGAAAACGAAGCCTACAAGGCGCTGGCCCGCATTCAGGATTCCAACACCGAAGCAAGCTATATTTCTGCCTTTGTGATCGGTCGCGACCCGCTGGATGAGTTCGGAGGCTTTACGCTGGACTGCGGCACGGTGAACGGCGCAGCCGTGAACGATGCCGTGATCAGCGATAAGGGCTATCTGATCGGCATGGTGGTGGAAGCCGACACCACCAGCTGCAAGGTGATGACCATTCTGCACCCCAGCTTCAGCGCTGCGGGCGTGGTATCCCGCACGCGGGAAAACGGCATTATCAATGGCAGCACCGATTATGCCGGTGACGGCCTGTGCGTGCTGACCAATCTGGAACGCGCCACTGAGACGAAGATGGGCGATCAGGTGATCACCACCGGTCTTGGAGGAGTGTTCCCGCCGGATCTGCTGGTGGGAACTGTGCAGAAGGTGGAGCCGGAAGTCAGTGGCAAATCTTCCATTGCAGTGGTGCGCCCGGGTGCAGACCCGCGCACGGTCAAGCACGTATTCGTTATTACCGACTATTAAGGGGGCGCATTTGTATGGAATCACGCCGCATGCGCAGCCGCAGCCAGATCCTGAAATGGGTCTGCTACGCGGTGGCACTGTTTGTGTGCGCGGCACTGCAGACGACCCCCGGCCTGCTCCAGCTGGGGCAGGCAAAGCCGCTGTTCATTCTGCCGCTGTGTCTGGCTGTGGCCGTGTATGAAGGCGAGTTTGCAGGTGCGCTGTTTGGTGCCGTGAGCGGCCTTTTGTGGGACTACACCGCCGGGCGCACCGTGGGTATGCTGGCGCTGGAACTGCTGTTGCTCTGCTTTGCGCTTTCGGTGCTGGTTCAGGTGTATCTGCAGGGCAGCACATGGAACTTTGCGCTCATCAGCACCGGCACGGCCCTTGTGGTGCTCTCGCTGGACTGGCTGTTCTTCTACTACATGCCCGGCTACAGCTGGGCGCTGAGCCGCTGGCTGACCTTTGTGCTGCCTTCGGCCATGATGACGCTGGTGCCGTCGCTGGTGCTGTTCAGTCTGGTGCGGCACATTTACAGCGCATTCAAAATCGACAACGGCGTAGTCTGAACCGCCGGAGGAAACGCGGATGAACCAAAACGAACGAAAAACCGTTGCGCGCCGGATGATCCTGCTCATTGCAGTGGCATGTGTTATCATGGGCCTGTACGTGATGCGGCTGATCTTTCTGCAGCTGGTCAACGGCGACGACTTCAAGGCCAAGGCCACCAATACCACCGACTATAACTTTACGGTCACGGCGGCCCGCGGCGATATCGTGGACAGCGCCGGGCGGCGCATTGCCACCACAACCACCAGCTACAATGTGGTCCTCAACAAACTGCTGATGGGCGACCGGGATCTGGACACCATGCTGCAGCAGATCGTGGAGCTGCTGCGTGCGAATGGCGAGAGCTGGAATGATACGCTGCTGATCGGTCAGGCGGACGCAGCAGGCAATTACGCCTTTACGGACGATGACACGTCCACCAGCGACCAGAAGCAGCTGGCAGACATGAAGGAAACGCTTGGTCTGCAGCAGTACGCCACCGCCAACGATGTAATGGAAATGCTGGTGGAAAAGAACGATCTGCAGGATTTTTCGCCGGAATGGCAGCGTGTGCTGGCCGGCATCCACTACGAGATGGACCGGCAGGCGTTCTCCAATGTGAACAATTTTGTCATGGCGGAGAACGTGAGCACCCTCGCGGTGGCCACCATCAAGGAGCACAGCCTGCAGCTGCCGGGTGTGGAGATCGTGGAGACCAGCGCCCGCAGCTACGACCAGAGCGATATCATCCCGGCGGTGCTGGGCCGTGTGGGCAAGATCACGGCGGAAAAGTGGAAGGTGACCGATTCCAACGGTCAGGTGACCTATCCGCTGCGGGAAAAAGGCTATAACATGAACGATGTTCTGGGCATTTCTGGTCTGGAATCCGTTTATGAGGACGAGCTGCGCGGCAAGGACGGCGTGGAGACCATCACCCGCAATTCGGACGGCGTGATCGTGGATACAAAGCTCACCACTGTGCCGGAGCCGGGCCATACCGTGCAGCTGACCATTGACAGCAACTTCCAGCGTGCCGTGGACAAGGCACTGGCGGAAAACATTGATATGATCAACCGCGTGTACAATACCGGCACCATGAAAGCTGCCGCCGGTGCGGTGGTGGTGCTGGACGTGAAGGACGGCAGTGTGCTGGCTGCTTCCAACTATCCCAGCTATGACCAGAACCTGTATGCCGCTAACTACAGCGAGTACAGCTCCGACCCGAGCCTGCCGCTGTTCAACCGCGCATTGCAGGGCCTGTATACGCCGGGTTCTACCTTCAAGCCCGCCGTGGCGGTGGCTGCACTGGACAGTGGCCTCATCAACCAGTATTCTACCGTTTACTGCAACGGCGTGTACAACTACTTCAAGGATTACCACCCCCGCTGTACCCGCCATGGCCACAGCGGCAACATCGATGTGGTAACGGCCATCAAGTGGAGCTGCAACATCTTCTTCTATGATGTTGGCCGCCGCCTGACCAGCGATGTGTACGATGCCTATGCCTACAAGCTGGGTCTTGGCCAGCGCACCGGTGTGGAGGTGGGCGAGGCCGTGGGCCGTCTGACCACCAAGAGCGACTCCAACTATATGGCATCGCTGGATGTGCAGGCCGCCATCGGTCAGGGCAACACGGTGGTCTCGCCCATCCAGCTGGCTACCTACGCGGCAACGCTGGCCAACAACGGCACCCGTTACCGCACCCATTTCGTCAAGGCCATTCTGGACACCAACACCGGCGAGGTGCTCAGCGAGACCAAGCCCGAGGTCATGGATGTGATCGAAGGCACCGGCAACACCTTTGAGCTGGTGCGGCAGGGCATGAAGCAGGTGCCCAGCACCATCAGCGACAAAATTTCCAGCTATCCGGTGCCGATCGCCTGCAAGACCGGTACACCTCAGCGCAGTGAGACCTATGCGCCCGGTAAGCACTATCTGAACGCCATGATGGTGGCTTACCTCCCGGCGGATGATCCGCAGATCGCCATTGGCCTTAGCATTGAGTACGGAGGCTATGGTGCCCGTACCGGTGATCTGGTGGTGGACATTGCAAATGCCTATTTTGCCCTGAAGGATGGCAGCCTTGCCCAGCAGGCCGAAGCGGAAAAGGAAGCCGAGCAGGCCCAGCAGGAAGATCAGGCGCAGACCACTGACCCAGCACAGGCCGCTGCAGGCCAGACCACTGGCAATGCCGCAGCCCAGCCTGCACAGATGACACCCGCCGCAGACACCACTGCGCCGGAAACGGCAGCAGAAGGGGAAGCCCAGCCTGCCGTGCAGGACGAGCAGCAGCCCGCCGCAGACACCGAGCAGAACCCCGATGCCATTGCGCCGGAGAACTGAAAACGGGAGACAAAACCGACACGGGAAAGGGCACTGCAGCGGGATTTTGAATGGAAACATCCCTGAAAAGAAAACAAAATTGAATATTCTGTATAAAAAACAGTTGTAAAAGATTGGATTTTGTGATATCATTTCAGGCGAAGGACTTTTTTACAAAAGCGTTCCAATCGTTTAGGAAGAGGAGAGGGTAACGGATGACGATTGCACTCATTGCGCATGACTCCAAAAAGGAGCTGATGGTTCAGTTTTGTACGGCGTACTGCCGCATCCTGAGCCAGCATAAACTGGTAGCGACCGGCACCACCGGTAAACTGATCGCAGAAGCTACCGGCTTACAGGTGCAGCGCTTTCTGGCCGGTGTGCAGGGCGGCGACCAGCAGATCGCATCCCGCATCGCCTGCAATGAGATCGACCTGTTGCTGTTCTTCCGTGATCCCATCAACGCAAAGCCCAGCGAACCCAACGAAATGACGCTGCTGCGCCTGTGCGATGTGCACAACATTCCCATGGCCACCAACATTGCCACTGCCGAGGTACTGATCCACGGCTTGGAGCGCGGCGATCTGGATTGGCGCGATATCGTGCATCCCCAGAACTGACAAAACGATTTGGAATGGCTCCGCGTGTGCTGTGCCATATTCAGCGGAAATTATATTGATAATGTGAAAATCGGGAACATCTGCGGATGTTCCCGATTTTCATTTTCACGGGAATGGGGTCCGAACCGCAGAATGCATTTCTGCCGCCGTGCGGCTGTTTCCGCAGGAAGCAAAAACAGCAAATGCCGTGTGCCGCAGCGGCCTTGCCTGTGAAAAAAAGAATTCCGGAAAATCTGCGGATTTTCCGGAATTCTAATATAAAAATAATGTTTCCGCTGAATATGGCCAGAGTGCAACGGAGGCCATTTGAAACGTACGGTTAAACTTTAAAATCCTCGGCCATCTCCGCCACATCTTCCGGGGCAAAATCGCCCAGCGGCAAGATCAGCCGTGCCAGCGTTTCCTGCGGCAGAGCTGCAAGAATCGTGCTGTCATCACTGCCGGTGCCTGCGGGCGGGCAGACGGTGTGCACGCCGTCTGCACCGGTCTCCACCCGGGCACGGTGAGTGGTTGCCACATATTGCATCCCAAGCTTGTCTGCAGCCGTCAGCAGGGCGGCAAACAGCGGCGTGCCGCCTTCGCCCAGAACGTCTGCGTCCTGCCCGGCCAGTGCTTCGGCGTTCAGCACGATGCACTCGATGCCAAGGGCCTCTGCTGCCTTTTTGGCGCTTTCCGCATCGGCGGTCTGTTCTGCTGCCAGCCGCACGGCAGCGCCCGCCACGGCAAAGCCCTGCTGCTGTAAAATGCGCACAGCTACGGCGCATTCTCTGCTGCCGTCCATCTGCACCAGAACCTTATCCTGACTCTCGTAGGTGTCGAACCCACTGCCGGGCAAAAATGTGTCGCTCATGTTCCCTGCCTCCCGCCATGTGCTTTGCTTTGGGCCACGGCCAGCTGGTCGCAGCGTTCGTTCTCCGGGTGGCCTGCGTGGCCCTTGACCCAGACGTAGGTGATCTTGTGCCGGGCTTCCTGCTCCAGTGCCTGTGCCCAGAGGTCCGGGTTCAGGGCAGGGGAGCCATCTGCTTTTTTCCAGCCCCGGCGCTGCCAGTTTTTGGCCCAGCCCTTCTGAAGCCCGTTGATGACATACTGGCTGTCGGAGCACAGCCGTACCTCGCACGGCTCCTTGAGCTGGCGCAGTGCTTGGATAAAGGCTGTCAGCTCCATGCGGTTGTTGGTGGTGCTGTCGTCGCCGCCGCTCAGCTCTTTTTCGTAAACTTTGCCGTTAAAACGGTAGCGCAGCACGGCACCCCAGCCGCCCGGGCCGGGATTGCCGCTGCATGCGCCGTCGGTGTACACTTCGACCTGCTTCATGCGGTTCTCCTTCTAAAATGAGTTGCTTCTATTTAGCGCTATTTTCCGGCTTCTGTCAAGTGCGAATGTATATTCCGTGCCGGAGCTGCCAAACCTTGGAATTGACAAAAACGCCGGGAAATACTATACTTATCCTAACAAAATGCGTATAGGGGCGCACCGCAGGCGTGTGCCCGGGCGTTCCAACAGAAAAGCCACGGTCGCATCGAGCAGATGGACCTATCTGGCACAAAACCTCTTACGGAACAGGCAGCGGTTTGCAAAAAACACGCTGAGAAATAAATTCTATACGGTGCATCCAACGGAAGCCGATGCGATTTTTCAAGGTGCTTCCCATGCACAGCGCGGCTGTTCCCACAAGCGGGGACGGCCTGCGCTGTAATTATTTTGGAGGTCAGAATGGCACAGTCGAAAGAAAATACCAATAATTCCGCACGCAGCAAGGCAGCAGCTGCTGCTCAGAGCACCGGCGCACCCGCCGCGCAGACGGGCGAAAAGCGCCCCCGCACCACCCGCCGCCCTTATTATAACCGTTGGCCCCGCCGCCCGCAGCAGCCCAGAGAGGCCGCTGTGCCCATCCACATCTATCCGCTGGGCGGTCTGGGCGAAGTGGGCAAGAACATGACCGTGTACGAGTGCAACGGCGACATGATCATCGTGGACTGCGGCCTTGTGTTCCCGGACAGCGACATGTACGGCGTGGACATGGTCATCCCGGACTTCACCTTTGTGGTGCAGAACAAGGATAAGATCAAGGGCCTGCTCATCACCCACGGCCACGAAGACCACATCGGCAGCATCCCGTATCTGCTGCAGAAACTTGACCTGCCCATCTATGGCACCCGCCTGACCTGCGGCCTGATCCGCAACAAGCTGGAAGAGTTCGGTCTGGCAGGCAGGACCAAGTTCGTGGAGATCACCCCCAGACAGAAGATCAAGCTGGGCTGCTTTACCATTGAGCCCATCCATGTGAACCACTCCATCCCGGACGCGGTGGCCTTTGCCATCGACAGCCCGGCGGGCACCATCATCCAGACCGGCGACTTCAAGATCGATTATACCCCGCTGGCCTGCGGTGTCACCGACCTGTCCACATTGGCCGAGTACGGTCAGCGCGGCGTGCTGGCCCTGCTGAGCGATTCCACCAACTCCGAGCGCCCGGGCTTTACCGCCACCGAGCAGAAGGTGGCTGCAGGCGTGCGCAATCTGTTCGCCCGTGCCCGCAACAAGCGGATCATCATTGCCACCTTTGCTTCCAACATCTACCGCGTGCAGCAGATCATCGATCTGGCCGTGGAGGATGGCCGCAAGGTGGCATTCAGCGGCCGCAGCATGGTGAACAACACCGCCATGGCGCAGGAACTGGGCTATATGCACATCCCGGAGGGCACCCTCATCAGCGTGGATGAGCTGAACCAGTATCCCCCGGAGCAGGTAGTGCTCATTACCACCGGCAGTCAGGGCGAACCCCTGAGCGCCCTTTCCCGCATGGCGTCCTGCAGCCACCGTCAGGTGCGCGTGGGCCCCGGCGACTTCATTATCATTTCGGCAAATCCCATTCCCGGCAACGAGAAGAGCGTGACCAAGATCGTCAACGGTCTGCTGCTGCTGGGTGCAGAGGTCATTTACGAGAGCATGTACGATGTGCATGTTTCCGGCCACGCCTGTCAGGAAGAGCAGAAGCTCATGCTCACCCTGACGAAGCCCAAGTATTTCCTGCCGGTGCACGGCGAGTACAAGCAGCTCAAAAAGCATGCCCTCACCGCCGCAAGCCTCGGCATCCCCACCAGCAACATCCTCATTGCGGAGAACGGCTCCAATGTCATTCTCAGCCAGGACGAGATAAAGCTGGGCGAGCCTGTCACCGCCGGTGCAGTGATGGTGGACGGCCTTGGCGTGGGCGACGTGGGCAATGTGGTCCTGCGCGACCGCAAGCACCTGTCCGAGGACGGTCTGGTCATCATCGTGGCCACCGTGGACAGCAAGACCGGCAAGGTGCTGGCCGGCCCGGACCTTGTGAGCCGCGGCTTTGTGTATGTGCGCGAGAACGAGAGCCTGATGGACGGTGCACAGAGCATCGTGGAAAATGCGCTGGACCGCTGCGTGGATGAACATGTGCGCGATTGGAACAGCGTCAAGACCCGCGTGCGCGAGGCACTGAGCAGCTATATCTATCGGCGCACCAAGCGCAGCCCGATGATCCTTCCCATTCTGATGGAGGTCTGATCCGGGCACGCTGCCGCAAACAATGCGGCGGAAGGCAGGAGATTTGATGAAACAAAAACCAAGATGGACATTGGAGATGCTCACCGCCAGTCTGGCCGTGCTGTGCGGCCTGCTGGTGCTGGTGCTGCTGATCCAGCGGCCCACGGCATGGCCGGCGCTGCTGGCACTGGTGGTGCTGTGGGGCGCTGTGGTGGTGCTGTTCCGCTGCCAGCTGCGCAAGTGGGTGGCCCGGTGGATGTGCGGCGGCAGCTTTGAAGGCTCCAAGCTGCAGTTCAGTCTGGAGCCGCTCTCTCAGCCGGCCGCGCTGCTTTCCGGTGAGACGGTGCTGTGGTACAATGCACAGTTCCGCACCCGCCTGTTGAACGGGCAGGATGCGCTGGTGAGCCGCGTGCAGAAGGTGCTGCCAGGCCTTGATCTGCAGCAGTGCCGCAAGCAGGAGGGCCAGCTGCTGACCCTCGCGGACGGCATGTGGAGCGTACACAGCTCCACGGTGCCCGGCGATGCGGAGAGCATGACCCTGCTGGTGCTGAACGAGGAAACCGCCCTGCGCAAGGTGGAGGCGGAATACAAAGCCAGCCGTCCGGGCTATCTGGTGTTTCTGGTGGACGGCTACGACGATGTGTTCGGTGACATGCTGGACAGCGAGCGTGCCCGCCTGCTGGAAGGCATCAACCGCACGCTGGAGGATATGATCGGCCGGGGCAGCGGCTTTTTGCGCCGTGTGGCCAGCGGCCGCTATATCGCTGTGGTGGAAGAGCGCCAGATGGAGCAGTTCGCCAACCGCGGCTACGATGTGCTGGACAAGATCCGTGCGCTGGATCCCAGCGTGAACCTTTCGCTGTCCATCGGCATTGGCCGCGGGGCCAAGACTCTGCGGGAAGCCCAGGATATGGCCGTGCAGGCGCTGGATATGGCGCAGGGCCGCGGCGGCGATCAGGCCGCTGAAATGACACCGGACGGTTTTACGTTCTACGGCGGCGTGAGCCACGGCGTGGAAAAGCGCAGCAAGGTGCGCAGCCGCATCGTGGCCGATCAGCTGGTGAAGCTGATCAAGGAAGCAGATCATGTAGTCATTATGGGCCACCGCATGAGCGATCTGGATGCCATCGGCTCCGCCGAGGGCGTGCTGCGCATCTGCAAAATATGCGATGTCCCGGCGGTGATCGCGGTGCGGCGTGACGCTACCCTTGCAGGCAGCCTGATCGATGCATTGTGCCGTGCAGGCCAGAAGGACGACTTTATCGACCCGAAGGACGCACTGCCCATCATCTCCAAGCGCACCTTGTGCATCGTGGTGGATACATATCAGGTGGGCCTTGTGGAAAGCAAGGATATTCTGGAAAAATGCGGCAAGGTAGCCGTGATCGACCACCACCGCAAGGGCGTGGGCTACATCGAGAACCCGGCGCTGGTCTGCCATGAGCCGTATTCTTCCTCGGCCAGTGAGCTGGTCACAGAGCTTTTGCAGTACGTGGGCGAGCGCGACGACAAGCCCAACCGTGTGGAGGCCGAGGGCCTTTTGTCCGGCATCATGCTGGATACCCGCGATTTTACCCTGCACACCGGTGTGCGTACCTTTGAAGCTGCCGCTGCGCTGCGCCGCTATGGCGCGGAGACGGAGCGGGTGCGCCAGCTGTTCGATGTGACCATGGTGGAGTACAATGCCAAGGCAGATCTGGTGGAAAAAGCACGCATGTACAAAAATTGCGCGATCTCCGTCAGCGGCGAGGTGGCACCGGAAGCCCGCGTGGCCATTGCACAGGCGGCAAACGATCTGCTGACCATTCAGGGCGTGGATGCCAGCTTTGTGGCAGTGCAGGTGGGCACAGGCGTGAACATCTCGGCCCGCAGTCTGGGTGCCGTGAACGTGCAGGTGATCATGGAATCTTTGGGCGGCGGCGGCCACCAGACCATGGCAGCAGCACAGCTCAAGCATATCACGCCGGAAGCAGCCCGTGCCCGCATCGAAGGTGCCATCGACAAATACTATGCATCGCAGAAAAAGGGCGATGTAGAAGGAAAATAAACGGAACAGAGAGGATCACACCCATGAAACAGTACGATTACCTGATCGTTGGTGCCGGCCTTTATGGCGCGGTCTTTGCACAGGAAGCAAAAAAGGCAGGCAAGAAGTGCCTTGTGATCGATAAGCGCAGCCACATTGCAGGCAATATCTACACGGAGCCGGTGGAGGGAATCAACGTCCACCGCTACGGTGCACATATCTTCCACACCAACAACAAGGCTGTGTGGCAGTATGTGAACCAGTTTGCAGAGTTCAACCGCTACACCAACAGCCCGGTGGCAAACTACCACGGCGAGATCTACAACCTGCCCTTCAATATGAACACCTTTAATAAGATGTGGGGCGTTGTTACCCCTGCCGAAGCCAAGGCCAAGATCGAAGAGCAGAAGAAGGAAGCAGGCATCACCGACCCGCAGAATCTGGAAGAGCAGGCCATCAGCCTTGTGGGCACCGATATCTACGAAAAGCTTATCAAGGGCTACACTGGCAAGCAGTGGGGCCGCCCCTGCACCGAACTGCCGGCCTTCATCATCAAGCGTCTGCCGGTGCGCTTCACCTACGACGACAACTACTTCAACGCACTGTATCAGGGCATTCCCAATGGCGGCTACACCGCCATGGTGGAAAAGATGCTGGACGGCACCGAGGTGCGGCTGAATGTGGACTATCTGGCCGACCGCGAAGATCTGAACGCTCTGGCCGAGAAGGTGGTCTACACCGGCCCGGTGGATGCCTACTTTGGCTACAGGCTGGGTGCTCTGCAGTACCGCAGCGTCCGCTTTGAGACCGAGGTGATGGACACCGACAACTATCAGGGCAACGCGGTGGTCAACTATACCGATGCGGAAACTCCCTACACCCGCATCATCGAGCACAAGCACTTTGAGTTCGGCACCCAGCCCAAAACGGTCATCAGCCGCGAGTACAGCGCTGAGTGGAAGAAGGGCGACGAGCCGTACTACCCCGTCAATGACGAGAAGAACGGTGCCCTGTATGCCGAGTACAAGAAGCTGGCCGATGCAGAGCCGGACGTGATCTTTGGCGGCCGTCTGGGCGAGTATAAGTACTATGACATGGACAAGGTCATTGAGGTAGCTCTGGACGTGGCTGCAAAGGAACTGAAATAAGAAAACTCCTTCAGTCATCACTTGCGTGATGCCAGCTGTTCCCCTTCTGGCACTTTGTGCCACCTCCCCCGGCCGGGGGAGTCTGTCTCAAAGAAGGAGCCTCTGGCGAAAAGGACAAGCCTTCGGTTTTGCCAAAGGCCCCATCTCAGAGGGGGCTGTCTGCGAAGCAGACTGGGGGAGAGTTCACTTGAGGATAATGCTGCAATGCGCGCTTCCTCTTGCTCAAAAGCGACAAATGCGCTATACTATAAACACAACAACTGCACCGGTTTTCCGGTGAGAAGTGAGGGATAACATCATGAAAGTGATTCTCAAGCAGGATATCAAGGGCATTGGCAAGAAGGACGAGATCCACGAGGTCTCCGACGGCTACGCCCGCAACTATCTGTTCCCGCGCAAGCTGGCCGCTGTGGCAGATGCCAGCGCTGTGAACGTTGCCCGCAGCAAGGAAGCTGCTGCCGATTTCCACGAGGCTGAGACCGTAGCTGCTGCCAAGGATCTGGCCGCAAAGATCGAGGGCAAGACCGTGACCATCAAGGCCAAGGGCGGTGCATCCGGCCGTCTGCACGGCAAAGTCACCGGCAAGGAAGTTGCCGATGCTTTGGCTCAGCTGGCAGGCGCACCCATCGATAAGAAGAAGATCGAGCTGGAGACCAAGGACATCAAGGATGCCGGTGTGTTCAACGGCAAGGTCCGTCTGCACGTTGGTGTGGTCGCTTCTTTCAAGATCATGGTGGAAGTGGAACAGGCCTGATTTTTCTGCCATCTGCGCCCCCTCACAGCAGGGGGCGCTTTTTGGCTTTTCAGCGAAATGATGCAAAAGGATAAACTACCATGCCGAACGAACGACATTATTCCAATGAACTGAATCTGGAAAGCGTGGGCATCAACCTGCCCTACAACATGCAGGCAGAGCAGAGCGTGCTGGGTGCGGTGCTGCTCAAACCGGAAACGCTCACCGACTTGGTGGAGATCATCCGGCCGGAGATGTTCTACACCCGGCAGAATGCGCAGATCTACTCCGAAATGCTGCGCCTGTTCACCGCCGACCAGACCATCGACTTTGTGACGTTGCTGGACGCTGTTATCTCGGACGGTGTGTTCCCCAGTGCCGACGAAGCAAAGGTGTACCTGACCGGCCTTGCCGAGACGGTGCCCAGCATTTCCAACGTGAAGGCCTATGCCCAGATCGTGCAGGAAAAGTATCTGGTGCGCCAGCTGATGGGTGTTGCAAAGGACATCCTGCAGGATGCCGGAGATGAGCCGGATGCAGACCTGCTGCTGGAAAACGCGGAGCAGCGCATTTATGAGATCCGCTCCGGCCGCGATTCCAGCGCACTGACACCGCTTTCCTCCAGCATGGTGGAGACCCTGACCAACCTGCAGAAAATCAGCGGCCCGGATGCGGACAAATACAAGGGCATCCCCACAGGCTTCCGCCTGCTGGATACGGTGCTCACCGGCCTTGGCCGCGGCGACCTCATCATCCTTGCGGCCCGCCCCGGTATGGGCAAGACCAGCTTTGCGCTGAACATCGCCACCCGCGTGGCCATGCAACAGAAGGTGCCGGTGGCCATTTTCAGCTTGGAAATGACCAAGGAACAGCTCACAAACCGCATCCTTTCTGCTGAGGCCGGCATCGACAGTCAGGCATTCCGCACCGGTGCCCTGCGCGCCGAGGACTGGGAATATCTGGCCCTTGCCACCGAAAAGCTGCACGATGCACCCATCTATATGGACGATACCTCCGGCATCACCATCACCGAAATGAAGGCGAAGATCCGCCGGGTGAATCAGGATCCCACCCGCCCGAATGTGGGCCTCATCGTCATCGACTATCTGCAGCTGATGACCACCGGCCAGCGCAGCGAGAACCGCGTGCAGGAGATCAGCTCCATCACCCGAAACCTTAAGATCATGGCAAAGGAAATGAATGTGCCCATCATCGCACTTTCTCAGCTGTCCCGTGCGGTGGAAAAGCAGGGCAACAATTCCAGCCACCGGCCCCAGCTTTCCGACCTGCGCGATTCTGGTTCTATCGAGCAGGACGCTGACTGCGTTCTGTTCCTGTACCGCGATTCCTACTATGCCAGCCAGAACCCGGACGGCGCTGAGGTGGATGCCGATACGGCAGAGTGCATCGTGGCGAAGAACCGTCACGGCGAGACCAGCACGGTGCCGCTGGGCTGGGATGGTGCCCACACCCGCTTTATGGATGTGGACTTTAAACGCTGATGAACAATGAAAAAATTCTGGCGCATGTGCGCATGTTTGTTCTGCGAGAAAAGCTGCTTTGTCCGGGTGAGCCGCTGCACTTGGCCGCGGCAGTGTCCGGCGGGGCGGACAGCATGGCACTGCTGCGCATCCTGCTGGCCCTGCAGCCAGAATTCGGGTTTGTGCTTTCGGCCTGCCATGTGAACCACGGCCTGCGCGGTGAGAGCGCCGACCGGGACGAAGCCTTTGTGCGGGCGGAATGCGCCCGGCTGGGTGTGCCGCTGCGGGTGTTCCATGCTGCAGAGATGGCCGACGAAGTGGGCCTGCCGTCGGAACATGCCGGGGAGGACTGGGCGCGCCGCCTGCGCTATGCCTGCTTTGCGCGTTTGTGCGGGGAGGGGATAGATGACGTTGCAACGGCCCATACTGCAAATGATCAGGCTGAGACCCTGCTGCTGCGGCTGGCCCGGGGCACGGGGCTGCACGGTGCGGCAGGCATCCGGCCAAAGCGCGGGTGCTACCTGCGGCCATTGCTGGCCCTTACCCGGCAGGATACCGAAAGCTTCTGCCGTGCAGCCGGGCAGGCATGGGTCACAGATGAGACGAACGCGACCGATGCCTATGCCCGCAACCGGGTGCGCCGTGCGGCGCTGCCTGCGCTGCAGAGCACCAACGGCGCAGCGGTGGAAAACCTTGCCCGCTTCTGCGAGAAGGCAGCCCGCGCGGATGCCTATTTTGCCCGGAAGGCCGAAGAGCTGCTTTCCGCTGCACGTCTGGATGCGGCACAGGCTGCCATCAAAAGCCCGGAAGCCTGCACGGTGTGGCGGCTGGGCCCGCTTTCCGCTGCGGATGCGCTTATTTTGGAAGCAGCCATGCATTCGCTGACGGCTCCCGTGCGTGACGCAGAGGAAAAATATGTGCAGCTGCTGTGCGGCCTTGTGCGGCGCGGCAGCGGTGCGGTACAGCTGACTGACCGGGTGCGCTTTTGTGCCGGAGACGGATGCTTCTGGCAGGAGATTGTGCCGGAACGGTCCCGGCAGCAGGAAGACAAACGGCCGGAAAGCCAGCCCTTTCAGCCGGAAAAACAGGCAGAATACTGCCTTGCGGGCGGCTGGAAGGTGACTGCAGGGCTTTTTACGGCTGATTTTGAAGAAAAAATACAAGTCGTTCATAAAAAAGACTTAAAAAATCAGGCGGATTATGCTAGAATAACTACGTTGTATGCTGGTCTTGTCCTGCGCACTCGCCAGCCGGGAGATGTCTACCGCCCGGCGGGGCGAAGTGTACACAACCGGCTGCGCAAGTGGATGAACGAAACGGGCATCCCGGCCAGCCAGCGCGATCAGCTGCCGCTGCTGGCGGCGGGCAGCGAAGTACTGTGGGTCTGCGGTGCAGGCTTTGCCGAGGGCCTTGCCCCGGATGCAGACACTGCGCAGGTGCTGCAGATGGAAATGGAACATAGGGAGGAAATAACATGAGTATGCATGATGATATCAAGACTGTTCTGGTCAGTGAAGAAGAGTTAAAGGCAAAGGTTGCTGAGCTGGGTGCCCAGATCAGCAAGGATTACGAGGGCAAGAACCTTGTTCTGGTGTCCATCCTCAAGGGCTCGGTGGTGTTTATGGCCGACCTGATGCGTGCGGTGAGCATTCCCTGCAGCATCGATTTTATGGTGGTGTCCAGCTACGGTGGCAGCAACACTGTTACCAGCGGCCTTGTAAAGATCATCAAGGATCTGGACGGTGATCTGTCCGGCAAGGATGTGCTGATCGTGGAGGATATTCTGGATACCGGCGTCACCCTCTCGAACCTTGTGCCCATGCTCAAGATGCGCAACCCCAACTCGGTAAAGATCTGCACCATTCTGGACAAGCCCAGCCGCCGCAAGGCCGATATCCAGCCTGACTACGAGGGCTTCCAGGTGCCGGACGAGTTCGTGGTGGGCTACGGTCTGGACTACGATGAAAAGTACCGCAACCTGCCTTATGTGGGTGTGCTCAAGCCTGAAGTCTACGAGAAGTGATTTCTCACACTATAATTCATCCAAGAACTGGAGTTGATTTTTTTGCAATCCAAAAGACCCCGTTTCAATCCGCTGATCCTTGCTCTGGCGCTGGCGGCGGTGCTGATGGTCTGGTCGGTGCTGGGCGGCACCGGCTCTGCCAGCAGCTCTTCCATGGAATATTCCACGGTGGTGCATTATTTTGAAAGCCTGCAGGTCACGCAGTTCTCGCTGGACCTGAACACCGGTGTCATCACCATGAACCTCAAGGAAGGCGGCAAGAACAACCTGCCCCTGCCCGATACCACGTCCCAGAGCACCACGCAGGCCACCGGCGGACTGCTGAGCGGTATGCTGTCCTCCTCGGATGAGGATACTGCTGCGCAGAAGAACAGCGACGGCACTGTGACTGTGCGCTACAAGCTGCCCTATGCATCCATGTTCGTCAAGTATGTAGGCGACTACATTGCCGCCTACGATGCCGCAAACCCGGATGCTCCCATGGTGTACGATTATACCCCTGTCAAGGAAAACATCCCATGGATGGAGATCCTGTTCTATCTGGCAATGCTGGGCTGCACCGGCTTCTTGCTGTTCTCCATGATGCGCGGCGGCGCTGGCGGCGGCGGGATCATGAACGTTGGCAAAGCCAAGGTGAAGGACGAGCACGAGAACCAAAAGACAGCCACCTTTGCCGATGTTGCCGGTGAGGACGAGGAAAAGGAAGAGCTGAAAGAGGTCGTGGAGTTCCTGAAAAGCCCGGAGAAGTTCAACACTCTGGGTGCCCGCATTCCCCACGGCGTGCTGCTGGTAGGCCCTCCGGGCACCGGCAAGACCCTGCTGGCCCGTGCCTGCGCCGGTGAGGCCGGTGTGCCGTTCTATTCCATTTCCGGCTCTGACTTTGTGGAAATGTACGTCGGCGTGGGTGCATCCCGCGTGCGTGACCTGTTCGATAAGGCAAAGAAGTCCATGCCCTGCATCATCTTCATTGATGAGATCGATGCTGTGGGCCGTCAGCGCGGTGCCGGTCTGGGCGGCGGCCACGATGAACGCGAGCAGACCCTGAACCAGCTGCTGGTGGAAATGGACGGCTTTGAGGCCAACGACGGCATCATCGTCATGGCGGCCACCAACCGTGCCGACATTCTGGATAAGGCCCTGCTGCGGCCGGGCCGCTTTGACCGTCAGGTCTATGTGGGCCTTCCGGATGTCAAGGGCCGTGAGGAGATCCTCAAGGTCCACACCAAAAAGAAGCCGCTGGCCCCGGATGTCTCTCTCAGGGTCATTGCACAGCGCACCGCAGGCTTTGCAGGCGCAGACCTTGAGAACCTTGTCAACGAAGCGGCTCTGCTGGCTGCACGCCGCAACCGCAAGGCCATTACCATGGAGGATATCGAGGAAGCTTCCATGAAGGTGATGGCTGGCCCGGAGAAGAAGAGCCGCGTTGTGACCCCGGAGGAAAAGAAGCTGACTGCTTACCACGAGGCAGGCCACGCTGTGGCGGGCTTCTACTGCAAGCATCACCCCCGTGTGCACGAGATCACCATTATCCCGCGTGGTCAGGCTGGCGGCTACACCATGTATCTGCCTGAGAAAGACCGCAGCTACGTGACAAAGGGCGAAATGTTCGAGGATATTGTTTCCAGTCTGGGCGGCCGCGTGGCCGAACAGCTGATCCTGGAGGATATCTCCACCGGTGCTTCCAATGATCTGCAGCAGGCCACCAACATTGCCCGCCAGATGATCACCAAGTACGGCTTCTCGGAGCGGCTTGGCCCTGTGGTGTACGGTACCTCGCAGGAGGAAACCTTCCTGGGCCGCGATCTGGGTCAGGGCAAGGGCTACAGCGAGACCACCGCTGCCGAGATCGACGGCGAGATGCGGGATATCATCGATGAAGCCTACGAGACCTGCCGCCGCACCCTGACCGAGCACATCGATCAGCTGCACGCGCTGGCACAGGCCCTGATGGAACGCGAGAAGCTCAACGAGCAGGAGTTCAACATCATTATGGCGGGCGGTACACTGCCCCCGCGTGAAGGCGATGAGCCGAAGCCGGAACAGCCTGCTCAGACCGTGCAGGCTGCCCCTGCAGAGACTGCTCAGCAGGCCGAAACTGCTGAATCTGCAGAGACCGCTGAGCCTGCCGAACAGGCCGAAACGGCCCAGCCGCTGCCGGAGACCGCTGCACCGGAAACGCCGGATGCACAGGATCCGCAGAACTGATTTGATCCAAACGGAAAGGAGCGAGTGTCGTGGAGGAAAATTTTAACCCGGTCGCACGGACCCGCGCAAACTATTACACCCCCGGCAGCCCGGTGCAGTTCGTCTGCGTGGAGCTGCTCAAGGGTGATGTCAGCGGGGAGCACGCGGTCTGCCTGACCTTCAAGAATATTTCCAAGGTGACCCTGACCGCGCTGGAGATCCACTTCAAGTGCAAGGGCGTGGACGGCGTGATCCTGTGCGAGGACCGGTTCGAGTACCGTGACTTGGAAGTAAAGCCTGGCGAACTGTTTGGCATGGACGATGCGGTGTTCGTTACCGCAAAGGCCATCACCAGCGTGGATGTTTCGCTGTGCAACGTGTACAACGGCAAGCGGGTGGTGCATCTGGACGGCATCAAGCGCGTGCGCCTGCCTGCCCCCAAGCGCCTGTCTGCTGAGCTGGAAAAGGCGCTGGAGACCCGCATGAACCGCCCGGAGCTGAAGTATCAGCCGCAGGTGTTTGAAAATGGCTGGTACTGCGCCTGCGGTGCCTTCCACCCGAAGGAGGAGGATACCGTGTACTGCTCGGAGTGCGGCTGCGACCGCATCCTGCTGCAGAACGCGCTGAACACCCTGCTGCAGCCGGAACAGCCTGCCCAGACCGAGCCGGAACTGGAAACGCCTCTTGCCCCGCAGGCCGAAGAGCCTACCCGCATTATGGGCGCAGCGCCCGTGCAGGAGGAGCCGACCCGGATCATGGGTGCACCGTGCCGTGAAGCAGAACCACAGCCGGAAGAACCTGCTGCAGAGCAGACCCGTGTGATGGATGCCGGAATGCGGGCACAGTTCCCGGGCAGGGCATCCCATGCAGCTGCGGACGAAGGCACCCGTGTGATGCCTGCTGCAGCCCGCCGTGCACAGCCGATATCTCAGCAGCCGGAGCCTGCCTATGACGACGAGGAAGAATACGAGGACGAGCGCGACAGCGTGGCCGAAGCGCTGATCCGCTGGGTGCCGCCCATCACTGCCATTGTCTGTGCAGCAGTGGCACTGTGCGGCTTCGTGTATTACCAGTTCGTGCTGTAACACAAACAGCAGCGGAGAGGGCGGTATGCCTTCTCCGCTTTTTTGTATGCCAGAAGAAGGGAGAACCATTATGCCGGAAGAAGCCTTACAGGCTGCCTTTGAGATCAAGACTGCCTGCGATGAGATCAGCCGCCGCCTGCTGCGCTGGCACTGGGAGCACAAACCCGGTGCGCACAGCTTGGGTGCATTGCTGGATCACGTTGCACAGCGCCAGCAGGAAAGCCCGGACTACTACGACCGTATGCCGGATCTTTCCGGCAAAAACAGCTGGCAGCAGCTGGATACCACCATTTGTATGCGGGTTCTGCTGGACCCGGAAAAGGATGCCGCCAAACCGCTGGACCTGCTGGGCAATACCAGCAATCCGGGTGCGGCCCGCCGCGCCTGCAATGCTGTGCGCACCGCTCGCAACGAAGCCGCCCACGCCACCGATCACACCGATGCCGCTCAGGCGGCGATCCTGTTCAACGAGGCGGTGGAGAGCTTGGAAGACGGCTATGTGGGCACGGCTTTCCGCGAGAATGAACTTGCCCGCTATTACCGCGATGCAGAAAATTATCTGGCGCGCTGCGGCGCAAAGGAGCCGATCGTATCCAGCCGTGCGCCGGAAGAAAAAACGGCTGCGCACGAGCCAGCCCGCCAGAGCACAAAGCAGGGCCAGAACCGCAGCACCCAGAGCCGCAAAACGGCCGGCAGCCGTTCCTCCGGCAGCAGAAGCACCACAGCGCGCAGCAGCTCGGCCAAAAGCCGCAGCACGGCAGGCCGCAAAAAGAAACAGAGAAGAACTGGCAATAAAACCGTGTTCATCGTTCTGCTGGTGGTCCTGCTGCTGGGGCTTGCCGTGCGTGCATGGAGCATGGGCGCAGCCTGACCGCCTGTAATGCCCTGCTTCTCAGAAAAAAGCCGTCTTTTGTACACAGTTGCCAGAAAAACAAAAATGCGTTCGGAATAAACCGGGAAAAGCGCATCTTGCGGGATGGGTGAAAGCGGTTTATAATAAGCATGAAAACGTTTACACATAACAATGCATCCCAAAAGAGAGAAGTACTGCAAATGACCATCAGTGATATTGCAAAAATGGCGGGTGTATCCAGTGCGGCGGTCAGCCGCTACCTGAACGGAGGCCCCCTGAGCGAACAGAAGAGGGCTGTCATCCACGAGGTAGTGGAAAAGACCGGCTACCGCCCGGATACCGCCGCCCAGACTCTGCGCACCGGAAAAGTGAATCAGGTGGGGGTGATCGCTCCCAGCATCGGTTCCCAGTCGGTGGGGCAGATCACGGCAGGCATTGCCAGTGAGCTGGATGCAAAGAGCTATCTGATGCTGCTGGGAAACACCGAGCTGGACGCCCAGCGGGAATTGGGCTATCTGACTGCCATGCAGCGCAACCACGTGGCGGGCATCATCCTGCTGGGCAGCTATTATACCCCTCAGCTGGCGCAGGCGCTGAAAAACTGCCGTGTGCCGGTGGTGGTAACAGGCCAGCGTTTTCAGGATGTGGCCTGCGTGTACAACGACGACCGCACTGCAGCCCGGGAACTTGCCCAGCGGATGCTGGACCATGGCCGCAGAAGGATCGTTTATATTGGCGGTACAGAGAGGGACGATGCCACCGGCGTGCAGCGCCGTGAGGGCGTGCAGGATGCGCTGAACGCTGCCGGACTGAACGGCGAACAGATGCCCCGCATCTGCTGCAACGCCTTTACCATGGAGGAGGGCCAGCGCTGTATGCAGGAACTGCTGGTGCGCTGCCCGGATCTGGACGGTGTGGTCTGCGTGACCGACACGGTGGCCTTTGGTGCCATGCGTGCCCTGCGGGAAGCAGGACGGCATGTGGGGCAGGATGTGGGTCTTGCAGGCGTTGGCGACAGCTGGGCTGGCAGCATGATGGAACCGGGGCTGGCAACGGTGCGCTTTTACCAGAAGCAGGTGGGGCAGGAGGCTGCCCGGATCCTGCTGCAGATGCTGGAAGAAAATGGGAGCAGCGGGCCTGTGCGTCAGGTGACGCTGGGCTATCAGATCGTGGAGCGAGGCTCCCTTTGATGATAAAGGATAAAAGTATGGGTCGTAAGCTGATTTTTCTGGATATTGACGGCACGCTGCTGCCGCCGGGTGATATGCTCATCCCGGAAAGCACTCTGGCTGCACTGGATCGCGCCAGAGCAAACGGACACAAGCTGTTTTTGTGCACCGGCCGCAACCACCGCATGACCGAACCGCTGCTGCGGCACGACTGCTTTGCGGGCGCAGTGTGCAGCGCCGGCGGCTATGTGCTGTGCGATGGCAAGACTCTGGTGGATATCCCCATGGAGCCGCAGCAGGCTGAAGGCGTGCGCGCGGCGCTGGAACGCAATGGCGTGGAGTGCACGCTGGAAGCCCGGGATGCCACCTTTGGCGGAAGCAAGATGACTGAGAGGTGGAAATTTATCCACAAAAAAAACGATGCACCGCTGAACAGCGAAGCAGAACGCTGGCGCAAAGCCATGGAAGAGGGCATGTCCATCCTGCCGCTTTCCGATTACAAAGGGGAACCGCTGTATAAGATCGTGTTCATTGCCGACCACGAGAGCGACCTTGCCGAGGCAAAGCAGCTCTATGCCGACCAGTTCGTGTTCTGCGAAAGCAAGCTGGACCGCCTGACCGATGGCTTTGTGAATGGTGAGCTCATCAACCGCAAATTTGATAAGGGCACCGGCATCAAGGCAATCTGTGACCATCTGGGCTGCACGCTGGCAGATACCATCGGCTTTGGTGACAGCGATAATGACCTGCAGATGACCGATGTTGTCGGCATCAGTGTGTGCATGGCCAATGGCTCCGAAAACCTGAAAAAGCGGTGCGACCGCATTGCTCCCTCGGTATACGAGGACGGCATTGCAAAGGAGTTCAAGGCGCTGGGTCTGATCTGAAAAAAACAACAAAGGCTGCGGCAGGGATAAGACCCGGGCCGCAGCTTTTTTGCTGCCACAGGGTTTTATAAAACGGAAAAACGTGGTAGAATAAACCAGAATGCCGGGTTCAAAGCCCGGCAAAAAGGGAGGAATTGAAATGCGTTCCGTTCTGGAAGTATGTGTGGACAGCACTGCCAGTGCACTGGCAGCAAAGCGCGGCGGTGCCAGCAGGCTGGAACTGTGTGCCGACCTGATCGTGGGCGGTACAACGCCCAGCCTTGCGCTGGTGCGTCAGGTCAAGGCGGAGACCGGCCTGCCGGTGCGCGCTCTGCTGCGGCCCCGGTTCGGAGATTTCTGTTACGACAGCTACGAGCTTGCCCAGATGGAACAGCTGGCCGCAGAGCTGGTGGAGGCTGGGGCGGATGGTATCGTGACCGGTGTGCTGACCCCGGAAGGGCAGCTGGATGCGGAGGCCATGCGGCCCATTTATGCGGCGGCGCGCAGGGCAGCGGAAAAGGCAGGCCGTCCGGTGGCGTGTACCCTGCACCGTGCCTTTGATGTCAGCGCCGACCCCTTTGCGGCACTGGAAACGGTCCGGAGCATGGGCCTTTGTACCATCCTCACCAGCGGGCAGGCGGCGAGTGCCCCAGAGGGAGCGGAGCTTCTCGGCCGACTGGTGGAGCGGGCAGGGGACAGCGTGGAAATTCTGGTAGGTGCCGGTGTCACGGCACAAAACATCCCGGCACTGGCCGCACAGACCGGGGCACATGCGTTCCACCTTTCCGGCAAGCAGGTGCTGCAAAGCCGCATGACCTTCCGCCGCGAGGGCGTGCCCATGGGGCTGCCGGGCTTTTCAGAGTTTGAGGTATGGCAAACGGATGAAGAAAACATCCGTGCTGCACGGCAGGCACTGGATGCGATCAAGAACAACTAAAACGAAAGCGCTCTCCCACCGGGTTTCCGTTGGGAGAGCGCTTTTTTATGATGATGAATTTGAAGGGTGAAGATAGCTTAGTAATGCAGCTCGTCGCCGGTCAGTGCTTCCAGCACCGGCAGCATGGCAGCGGCTTCGGCCTTGGCGGCGGGCAGATCCATATCGCGGTAGTTGCCGCACTCCACTTCGCTGGCACCGGGCACAGCGCCCTCAAAGCCAGCCATGAAGCGGAAGGATTCCACCGTCAGCTCCAGTGCCTCGGCGGGAGTCAGGCCGCGGGTGAGCAGATAGAAGCCGGTGCGGCAGCCCATGGGGCCAACGTAGATCACGCTGTCCTGAAAGGCGCTGTTGCGTGCATAGGTGGCAAACAGATGCTCCAGCGTGTGGGCGGCACCGGTGGACAGGTAATCGCCGTGATTGGGCCTTTTCATGCGGATGTCCCATGTGAGAACATCGCCGTCCTGACGGCTCAGATACATGCCGCGGTCCAGTTTGGTATGGTCAACACAGAAGCTTGCAATGCGTTCCATGAGTTTTTCTCCTTTGGCTTATGCCTGCAGGCGCTGCACGCTGCCGTGCGCGCAGTCCACAGCGATCATCAGGCCGTCACGGATGTGGCTGGTAGCACCGGCGGCACCCACAACGGTAGGCTTGAGCAGGGCCTTGCCGGCAATGGCGGCATGGCTGTTCAGGCCCGGCTCTTCCACCACCAGAGCGGCGGCATCACGCACGTAACTCAGCATTTCGTTGCTGGTGGAGGGCACCACCAGAACCATGCCGGGCTTGAACTTTGCACGCACCTCTTCCAGCGTGCGGCAGACGCAGGCCTTGCCGGTGGCGCTGGTCACGTCGGCATTCTCGCGGCCAACGCCCACACCGGTAGCCAGACAGTTGCCCACCATGTGGATCTTGATCATGTTGGTGGTGCCGGACACGCCCACAGGCACGCCTGCGGTCACAACGGCCAGCTCACCGTTGTGCAGGTAGCCGTTCTCCTTGGCCAGAGAGGTGGACATCTCGATCAGCTCATCGGTGCTGTGTGCCAGAGGCATCATCAGCGGGGTGATGCCCCAGCTCAGGGCCAGCTGACGCTGCACCTGCTCCTTCATCACGCAGGCGATGATGGGCTGCTCCGGGCGGTACTTGCTCAGCAGACGGGCGGTGTTGCCGGACTCGGACACGGTGACGATGGCGGCAGCGTTCACGTCCTTGGCGGTCAGGCAGGCAGCGTGTGCAGTTGCATCGCTCACGCTGATCTTGCCGGTGTTCTCGGTGAGGGGAACAAAGCGGGCGTGATTCTCCTGCTCGGTGCGCTCAGCAATGGCAGACATGGTCTTGAGGGCCTCCACGGGGTAAGCACCGGCAGCAGTCTCGCCGGAAAGCATGATGGCAGAGGTGCCGTCGTAGATGGCATTTGCCACGTCAGAGATCTCGGCGCGGGTGGGACGGGGGTTCACGATCATGCTGTCCAGCATCTGGGTAGCGGTGACGATGGGCTTGCCAAAGGAGAAGGAGCGCTCGATGATATTCTTCTGAATGCCGGGCAGCTCGGTAAAGTCGATCTCAACGCCCAGATCGCCGCGGGCCACCATGACAGCATCGGCTGCAGCCAGAATGCTGTCGATGTTGTTCACGCCCTCACGGTTCTCGATCTTGGCGATGATGCGGATATCGGAATCATATTCGTTGAGCAGGTTACGGATATCGTACACATCCTGCGCGGTGCGCACGAAGGAAGCAGCGATGAAGTCAAAGCCCTGCTGTGCGCCAAAGATGATATCGTCGCGGTCGCGCTGGCTCATATACGGCATGGACAGATGCACGCCGGGCACATTGACACCCTTCTTGTTCTTGATCTTGCCGTTGTTCAGCACCTTGCACACGATGTCGGTGTCGTTCACGGTGACGATCTGCAGCTTGATCAGGCCGTCGTCCAGCATGATGGTGCCGCCGGGCTGCACATCCTGCGGCAGGTCCTTATAGGTGATGGAGCAGATCTCCTTGGTGCCTTCCACCTCGCGGGTGGTCAGGGTGAAGGTCTGGCCGGCTTCCAGCATTTCAGTGCCGTTCTTGAAGTCCTTCAGGCGGATCTCGGGGCCCTTGGTGTCCAGCAGGGCAGCGACCGGCTTGCCCAGCTCTTCACGGATGGCCTTCAGCTTTTCAAAGCGGCCCAGATGCTCCTCGTGAGAGCCGTGGGAAAAATTAAAACGGGCAACATTCATGCCGTTGGCGACCAGCTCGCGCAGAACGCCTTCCTGATCGGTGGACGGGCCCAGAGTGCAGATGATCTTTGTTTTTCTCATATACTTTTACTACCTCCAACTACAACTTCACATTCTCTATTTTGCGGCAGGCTGTCCGCTGTCATACAGACAGCTGCACGTGGCCAACGGGAAAAATCCCGTGCTGTGGTACAAAAGCGGAAAAATCCTGTGGTTCAAAACTTTTCCACCTATTATTATATCCGCTGGGATACAATAGGGCAAGGAAAACTTTGCGCTGTGGCTGAATTTTTTAGGCGGTCAAGAAATCTTTGCCACGGAATGACGCATTTACGTTTAAAAATGAAAAAACGCCCGGTCAATTCGTGAACAAAATGACGAACATTTTGGTGAAAATGACGGATATTTGCGGGAAGGCGAAAAAGCTTGCATCCGGCACAGGATTTGCTTATAATGATAAGTAAAGATAGTATCACTTATCCGGGGCATGCTCCGGAAGAAATGGAGAAAAAACGATATGGAAAAGCGTGTTTTTCTGATCGTCCTTGACAGCTTTGGAATCGGTGCAGAGCCGGATGCCGCCGCCTTTGGCGACGAGGGCACCAACACCTTGGGCGCCATTGCAAAACACCCCAACTTCAACTGCCCCAACCTGCAAAAGATGGGCATGTTCAACATTGATGGCGTGACCGCAGGCGAAAAGACCGCAGCGCCCATCGGCTCCTTTGCCCGCCTGCAGGAGCAGAGCATGGGCAAGGATACCACCATTGGTCACTGGGAGATCGCCGGTGTGGTAAGCCCCAAGCCGTTGCCCACCTTCCCGAACGGCTTCCCGGATGAGCTGATCCACGAGTTTGAGGAAAAGACCGGCCACAAGGTGCTGTGCAACAAGCCTTACTCCGGTACGCAGGTGCTGAAGGATTACGGCGAGCAGGCCATGAAAGAAAACGCCCTTATCGTCTACACCAGTGCCGACAGCGTATTTCAGGTGGCCGCCAACGAAGAGCTGGTGCCGGTGCATGAGCTGTACCGCTACTGCGAGATCGCCCGCGAGATGCTCAAGGGCGAGTACGGCGTGGGCCGCGTGATCGCACGCCCCTTCCTGGGCCACACTGCGGATACCTTCTACCGCACCACCAACCGCCACGACCTGAGCCTCAAGCCGCCCCGCGCTACCATGCTGGATCTGCTGAAAGATGCTGGCAGGGATGTGATCGCTGTGGGTAAGATCTTTGACATCTTCGACGGTGAGGGTGTGACCGAGAAGATCAAGACCACTGGCAACACCAATGGCATCGCCTTTACCAAGGCCCTGCAGACCCGCGACTTTGAGGGCCTTGCCTTTGTGAATCTGGTGGACTTCGATATGCTCTACGGCCACCGCCGCGATGTGGCAGGCTATGCCGCCGCTGCCACCGAGTTTGACAAGTTCGTGGCCGACTTCATCCCCGGAATGCGGGAGGGCGATCTCCTCATGGTCACCGCTGACCATGGCTGCGACCCGTCCTATACCAAGACCACCGACCACACCCGCGAGTATGTGCCGTACCTGATCTGCGGCAAGGGCGTGAAGCCTGGCGTTGACCTTGGCACCCGTCTGTGCTTTGGCACCATCGCCCAGACCATCTGCGAGTATCTTGATGTGGATGCTTCCTCTCTGGACGGCAAGAGCGTCTGGAACGAGATCAAGGCATAATGATTTTATAGAATGAGAAAGCCGCCTGCATTGGTTCAAGATGCAGGCGGCATTTTTATGCAGTTTATCGGCACGGACTTTCTGGTGAAAAAGCAAAACAGGAAATGACCGCAGTCGTTTCCTGTTTTGCAAATAAAAAATATTTCCGCGATAGAGTCCGGAGCTTGCGCAGAGGAGATTTCAAATCGTCAGGCCGCGTCGTTCTGCTGCGAAGCAGCATCCTGAATGGCACCCCAGATGGAGGAAGCCGCATTGTAGATGGACGATGCAGCCTGTTCCACCTCTTCCTGTGTGGGCAGGGAGATGGAAGGTGCTTCTCCGGCCGTATCACCGCTGCCGGGCTCGCCCTCGGCGGGAGCTTCCGGCTCCTGCGGCTGGGTGTCGGCAGGCTGCTCTGTATCTGCAGGCTGGTCAGCCGGGACGGTCTCTTCCGGCAGGCTGTCGGCGGGCACTTCCTCGGGAACGCTCTCCGCAGGCACCTCCGAAACGGCAGCGTTCGGGTCGGTGGTGGGGGTGAACACCTCGGTCTTTTCCGGCTTCTGGGTGGTGTCGGCAACGGTGCCCTCACCGCCCAGCACGGACGCGATCATTTCCCTGGCCTTGCTCACAGAAGCATCATCCGGTTTCATGACGTAGAGCTTCTGTCCCTTGGCAGAGTAGCACTTGGTGCTGCTGGAGCTTGTGCCGGTGACGGTATAGCTTTCAATATCCCACTCGGCAAAGTCGCTCAGCTGCATCCGTACCAGCGCACTGATCTGATCCTGTGAAAAGCTGGTGACGAAGCAGTCGGCTGCGGCATCCATAATCTTGGAAAAGCCCATCAGCAGGGCAGGGGACTTGATCTTGTTCAGCATGGCATCGATCACCTTCATCTGGTTGATGCCGCGCTGGATATCGCCGGATGCAAAGGCGTGACGCTCACGGGCAAAGGCCAGAGCGGCCTTGCCGTCCAGATGGTTCCAGCCCTCCACAAAGGTGGTGGGGTCATAGTAGCCGGGGCTGCCCACAGAAGTGAACGCCTGATCGGAGTAGACATCCACGCCGCCCAGCGCATCGATGATGCTGATGAAGCCCGCAAAGTTGATGCGGATGTAATGGTCCACATTGACGCCGTACAGATTGCCCAGTGTGGCCATGCTGGTTTCCACGCCGTACAGACCGGCGTGAGTCAGCTTATCCTTGCTGTCAGTGCCGGCAAGGTCTACGTAGTAGTCGCGCGGGGTGTTGATCAGGGCCACCCTCTTGGTGACAGGGTTCACGGCAGCAAGGATATTCACGTCGCTGCGGGCATTTTCGGTCAATTCGCCGCGGGTGTCCACGCCGCTGAGGTAGATCACAAAGGGCTCCTTGGTGATCTTGTTGGCCTCGGCACCGGTGAGCAGGCCAGAGGTCATGCTGCCCAGGGCAGAAAGGCCCTGCTGGGCCCAGAAGCAGCCCAGCGCCATGGCAGCGCACAGGAACACCGAAAATACCCGGGCCACCTTGCCGGGAACATTGTACTCCTGACAGCGCTTTACCAGCAGCCACAAAAGCGCCAGCAGCGCGGCCAGAATGACCAGATACAGCACCGGCAGCATCTGGGTGCGCCACAGCTGCACCAGTGCCAGAATGCTTAAAATACCTTGTAAGATCAGCAAAATTTTCCCCCACTTGGAAGGTACTGCCACGGCTCCATCCACGGGCGGATGGGCCTTGGGCGGTACGGGTGTGTTGTGGCCGCTGCGCGGCGGCTTCTGGGGAGGCTGGGCCGGAGGCGGTGTGCTGGGCTGTTCCGGCGGCAGCTCGGAAAAAAACGCCGAGCTGTCTACCTCGATGGGCGCAGTATCCTCAGAGCCTTCCTTGCGGCTGATGTGCCGCAGAGAACGGTAATCTTCGTGGGAACGATCGTTTTCATCCATCATTCAAAACCACTCCTTTTTGTCAGGAAACAGGTACAATGGTCAGCACTGCACGGGCCGGAAGGCAGGTGGCGGTCTGATCTTCGTTGGAAAGCCAGCCAAAGCCTTCACAGATGTGATCCGGGCAGGGCGAATCCACGAACCGGGCTGCACCGTCCTTGATCTGAATGTGGACGGTATAGTAACCGGTGTCCACATCATAGGTCTCATCCACGTCCAGCGGCAGGTTCATGGTGGTGTTGTTGTCGCCGTAGATCAGCTCGGCCCGTAGCCCGGAGCCGGAAGCGTGCACGCGGCGCACCACCAGCAGCACAGCGGCAATGGCCAGAATGACCACGGCAAACAGAAGATTGGTAAGCAGCTTTTTGTTTTTCATGCGTTAATCCTTGATCTGCAATTGTTCCAGCTCGGCCAGCCACAGTGCGGCACAGGCATCGCTGGGCATCCGCCAGTCGCCGCGGGGCGAAAGGGTCACGCTGCCCACCTTGGGGCCGTCGGGCAGGCAGCTGCGCTTGAACTGTTGGGCAAAGAACCGCCAGTAGAAGTTGCGCAGCCACTTGTACAGCACGCTGTCCGGGTACTCCGGCCGGCCTGCGAATGCAGTCTTTGCCAGCCGGAAGATCTTGGCCGGGCCAAAGCCGAAGCGCAGCACCTGATACAGGTAGAAATCGTGCAGCTCGTAGGGCCCCACAAGGTCCTCGGTCTTCTGCGCGATCTCGCCGTCCTTGGCAGGCAGCAGCTCCGGGGAGACGGGCGTATCCAGAATATCCAGCAGCACCGTGCGCAGAGCATCGGTGGCGGCAATGTCGGCTTCGTAGCGCACAAGGTGGCGCACCAGCGTTTTGGGCACACCGGCGTTCACACCGTACATGCTCATGTGGTCGCCGTTGTAGGTGGCCCAGCCCAGCGCCAGCTCCGAAAGGTCGCCGGTGCCCACTACAAGGCCTCCGGTGCGGTTGGCGGTATCCATCAGCTCCAGCGTGCGCACGCGGGCCTGACCGTTTTCAAAGGTGACATCCAGCACGCTCTCATCCTGACCGATGTCTGCAAAATGGCTGTGCACGGTGTTGGCGATATCGATCTCTTTAAAGGAGACTTGCAGCTCATCGCACAGGATCTCTGCATTGCTGCGGGTGCGCTTCGTGGTGCCAAAGCAGGGCATGGTCACAGCCAGCACATCCCGGGCGGGGCGGCCCAGCTGCTTCATGGCACGCACGGCCACCAGCAGCGCAAGACAGCTGTCCAAGCCGCCGGAAATGCCGATAACGGCGGTCTTTGCGTGGGCGTGTTCCAGCCGCTTTGCAAGGCCGTCGGCCTGCATTTTCAGAATCAGCTCACAGCGCTCGGCGCGGCGCTTGGGGTCGCCGGGCACAAAGGGCGCGGGATCGATCCAGCGGGTCAGCGTGGTCTCTGCCGGTTCCAGATCGAACTCCACGGTCTGGTAGCCCTCGCCGCTCAGCTCAAAACTGGTGTTGCGGGCACGCTCGGCTTCCATGCGCTGGCAGTCGATCTCGGTCTCGGCACAGCCGCCGTCAAAGGGAGCGTTCTCCGCCAGAATAGTGCCGTTCTCGGCGATCAGGTCGTGGCCGGCGAACACCATGTCCTGCGTGCTCTCACCGTGCCCGGCGGAAGCATACAGGTAGCCGCACAGCAGGCGGGCAGACTGGTTGGACACCAGCGCCCGGCGGTACTCGGCCTTGCCGACGGTCTCATCGCTGGCGGAAAGATTTGCGATCACGGTCGCACCGGCCAGCGCGTGGAAGGTGGAGGGCGGCAGGGCGCTCCACAGATCCTCGCAGATCTCCACGCCCAGCACAAAGCTGGGCATCTGGCGGCAGCGGAACAGCAGGGAAGTGCCAAAGGGCACCTGCTGACCACACACCTCCACCAGCTCCACTTCGGTGCTGCCCGGGGTGAACTGGCGCTTTTCGTAGAACTCGCCGTAGTTGGGCAGATAGGTCTTGGGCACAAGCCCCAGAATGCGGCCATGGCATAGCACGGCGGCGCAGTTGTACAGCTTGCCGTGCACCAGCAGCGGCAGGCCCACCAGCGTGACAACGTCCAGTGCTTTTGTTTCATCAAGCAGGGTGCTCAGGGCATCCAGTGCACCGGTCTGCAGCGTGCGCTGCAGAAACAGGTCGCCGCAGGTATAGCCGGTCAGGCAGAACTCGGGGAACACGGCCAGCTTTACGCCGCGGGCTGCGGCTTTGTGCAAAGCATCCGTGATCTGCCGGACATTATAGGCGCAGTCGGCCACCCGCAGTGCGGGAGAAAGGGCGGCTGCTTTCAAAAAACCATCTTTCATCGGAGGATTTCACATCCTGTCTTTCTTAGTTGACTGCAATTTCCTGCAGTGCACATAGTATACCACAAACAGACCCAAACGGGAAGTAAAAGAACAATGACAAAAACAAAACAGCCGCGCTCTCTCCATCTCGCACTGCCCGACGGAGAAAGCGGGCAAGACAAAAAATAAAAAATCCCACACAAAAATGTGCGGGAATCAAAGACTGAAAAATGGAAAACGAGATAGACCGTAAGCCGGGTTCTGTATTAAACGACGATCTGTCTA